>Ga0209603_1000006_pt1 | contig 301361 bp, 243 predicted proteins | sample COGITO_mtgs_1206_FD_184812 | JGI IMG/M metagenome (GOLD analysis project Ga0209603, IMG submission 184812) | Pelagic marine microbial communities from North Sea - COGITO_mtgs_120607 (SPAdes) (version 2) | ecosystem: Environmental > Aquatic > Marine > Epipelagic ...
TAATATGTAATAGTGGAGTTGGTGATGTTGATTTTATTGTAGAAAAGTATAAATCTGGTTTTGTTTTAAAAGATCTAAATAAAGTTAATTTTGGTATTATTTTAAATTCAAATTTTAAAAAACAAAAATTAAAGGAAGGGGCCAACCAATATTTTTCACTTAAAAAAGGAGTTATGTCTTATCAAAAGATTTATGAAAAAATATGTTAAGTTTAATTTGATTTTATAATTATTAAATAAATCCTTTGAAAAAAATTTTATTTCTAGCTCACCATCGAATTGATAGAAGTCCTGGCCAAAGATATAGGTTTGAGCAATTTTTTGATTTTTTAGAAACTAATGGTATCCAATGTTACTTGGCTAATATTATTAATGAAAATGATGAGAAATATTTATATCATTCTAAAAATATTTTAAAAAAATTAAAAGTTGGTATTAACTCATTTTTTAGAAGATGGAAACATTTAAAAGATATTGAAAGTTTTGATTTAGTAGTTATTTATAGAGAAGTGATTCCAACAAAATCTACTTTATTTGAGAATTATATTTCAAAAAAAAATATACCAATGGTTTTTGATTTTGACGATGCTATTTGGATTAAGGACGTTTCATATGTAAACAAAAAAATTTCCTTTTTAAAAGACGAAAAAAAGATTGAAAAAATCATTCCGTTATGCAAGCATATAACTTGTGGTAATGATTATTTGGCAAATTATGCTTCAAAGTTCAGTTCAAATATTACCATTATTCCTTCCACTGTTGATACAGATCTTTACAAGCCCATTGAAAAACAAAATAAAGATGGTCAAGTAAAAATTGGGTGGGTGGGAAGTCACACCACAGTTAAACATTTTGAAATGATTACCAATGTTTATTTAAAATTAAAATCTAAATACAAGGATAAAATTGATTTTGTACTAATTGGTGATGAAAATTACCACCATAAAAAGCTTGGAATAAAAGGACTTAAATGGGAAAATAAAATTGAAGTTGAGTTATTAAATTCCTTTGATATTGGTGTAATGCCTCTACCAGATAATGAATGGGCAAAAGGAAAATGCGGAATGAAAGGCTTACTTTATATGTCTGTAGGAATACCATCTGTTATGTCAAATGTTGGAATGAATAAAGATATTATTGAACATGGTAAAAATGGGTTTTTACCATTTGGTGAAAAGCAGTGGATTGAAGTTTTATCAAAACTTATAGAGGACAAAGAATTAAGAAAAAAAATAGGGGATAATGGTAGAGAAACTGTCCTAGAAAAGTACTCTAAAAATATAATTAAAAAGACTTATTTAGATTTGTATACATCCTTGATGAAATAAATAAATGAAAAAAACAGCACTTTACAATAAACATATTGAATTGGGAGCAAAAATGGTTCCTTTTGCAGGATATGATATGCCAGTACAATATTCTGGAGTTAATTCGGAACATACAAATGTCAGAGAAAATGTTGGTGTATTTGATGTTTCTCACATGGGGGAATTTTTAGTAAAAGGTAAAGATGCACTTTCTTTCATTCAAAAAATATCCAGTAATGATGCTTCTGTCTTATTTCCTGGCAGAGCTCAATATGCTTATTTGCCAAATGAAAATGGAGGTATTGTTGATGACATGTTAGTGTATATGATTGCAGTAAATCATTATATGCTGGTAGTTAATGCATCAAATATTGAAAAAGATTGGGAATGGATTAACAGTAAAAATAATTTTGATGTTGTTTTAGAAAATATTTCTGAAAATACTTCACTTATTGCTGTACAAGGTCCAAAAGCAAAAGAGTTGTTACAAAATTTTACTGAGATAAATCTTTCAAAAATTAAGTTCTATCATTTTGAGACTGGAACTTTTGCAGGATTTAATGATATAATTATTTCTGCAACCGGATATACTGGTTCTGGAGGTTTTGAGCTGTATGTTCCCAATAATATTGCAGAAGATATTTGGGATTTAATATTTAAATCCAATAGTCAATTTGGAGTTCTTCCTGCTGGACTAGCTGCAAGAGATACTTTAAGATTGGAAATGGGGTATTGTTTGTATGGTAATGACATAAACGACAATACCTCCCCAATATCTGCAGGTTTGGATTGGGTAACTAAGTTTACAAAAGCCTTCGTTGGAGACGATATTATAAAAAAAGCAAAATTAGAAGGAACGGAAAGTAAATTAATTGCTTTTGAATTATTAGATAAAGGTATTCCAAGAAAAGATTATGAAATTGAAGATGTTGATGGTAATTTAATTGGTCAGGTGACTTCTGGGACAATGGGACCCTCTGTTAAAAAAGCAATTGGTATGGGTTATGTTAAATCAGAACATTCAAACTTAGGTAGTAAAATATTTATAAAAATCCGAAATAAATCTATTTCTGCAGAAATAATAAAGTTGCCTTTTTACAAGTCATAATGATTAAAAAACCAAAAGTAGAAGTATGCTTCACCCCAAATATGTTTCCATTATATGCCGAGGATTTTGAAGTAGTAGTTGTTATTGATGTTCTTCGAGCAACATCTGCAATTTGTACAGCTTTTCATTATGGTGTAGATAAAATAATTCCTGTTAGTACCCTAGATCAAGCTATTGAGTATAAAGACAAAGGCTTTCATGTTGCTGCCGAAAGAAAAGGTAAAATAGTAAGTGGTTTTGAATTTGGAAATTCACCATTAGCTTATGCCAATGATAAACTTAAAGATCAAACACTTGTCCTCACTACAACAAATGGAACTAAAGCTATTAATATGGCTAAAGACACAGAACATTTATTGATAGGATCTTTTTTGAATTTAGACGCTATTAGTAATTATTTAATCGACCTTAATAAAAGTGTTTTAATATTAGGTTCTGGTTGGGAAAATAAATTTTGTTTGGAAGACTCTATTTGTGCTGGAGCTATAAGCGAACAATTATTAAAAACTAACAAGTTTGAAAGTAATAATGATTCTACAATAGCCGCAAAATATCTCTTTCTTTCTGCAAAATCAAATTACTTTGGTTATCTCAAGGCGTCTTCTCACAGAAAACGCTTAAAAAAGTTAAACTTAAATGAGGATATTAAATACTGTTTAACTCCAAACCAGACTGATGTTATACCTGTAAGAGAAGATTACTACTTAAAAAAACTATAGTTTTAATATGAAAATTATTCTTTCACCGACAAAAACTATGAGTAACTCCAACTCTAAAGTTGAAAAAAGTTTAAGTTCCACCCCAGTATTTTTAAAAGAAGCCATCAAAATTAATAGTTTGTTGAAAAGTTTTTCTAAATTGGAAATCCAAAAAACAATGAAATTAAGTAAAAACTTATCCAATCAAACTTATGAAGATATTCACTTTTGGAACTTGCCCGATTCAATAAAAAGTCATTCGGTTCATACTTATCAAGGAACAGCTTTTAAAAGCTTATCACCCAGTGAGTGGAATTCAGATTCAATTTCTTTTGCTCAAGAAAACCTTTTAATTTTAAGTGGTTTATATGGGGTTTTAAAACCTTATGATGTTATAAATAAATATAGGTTAGAAATGGGTCTGAAGTTTCAAATTGGGTCTGCTACATCTCTAACTAATTTTTGGAATGATAAAGTAAGTAAGTTCTTAAATCAGACTAAAGAAAATGAAACAATTATAAATTTAGCTAGTAAAGAATATTTTGATGTAATCAATATAAGTGAAATTCGTTCTCAAATAATTAATTGCACATTTTATGAAAGATCAAATGATAAGCTTAAAATTATTGGTAATTATGTTAAAGCTGCAAGGGGTAAAATGGCAAAATTTATTATTGAAAATCAGTTGGATGACATTGAAGATCTTAAAAACTTTAATGAAATCAATTATAAGTTTTCAAATGACATGTCAAACCAAACTAATTTTGTTTTTATAAATAATAATTAGTGTTTTAAATTTGCAAAATCTTTAGCGAAATATGTTAAAATTATATCTGCGCCTGCTCTTTTTATGCTAGTTAAGACTTCGACAAAGGTTTTATCATAGTCTAACCAGCCCTTTTCTGATGCTGCATGTACCATTGCATATTCCCCACTAACGTTATATGCACTTACAGGAAGGTTTGTATTTTCTTTTACTGTCTGAATAACATCTAAGTAACTTAATGCTGGTTTAATCATTAATATATCTGCACCTTCTAGTTCGTCTAACTCCGCTTCAATAAGGCTTTCTTTTTTATTTCTTGGATCCATCTGGTATGTTTTCTTGTCACCATATTTTGGAGCTGAATCTAAGGCATCTCTAAATGGACCGTAAAATGCACTTGCATATTTTGCAGTATAACTCATTATGCTAGTATTTTGAAAGTTATTATCATCTAAAACTTCTCTAATTGCACCAATTCTTCCATCCATCATGTCAGATGGGCCAATGATATCAATTCCAGCTTCAGCTTGTGATAAAGCCATTTTACATAATATAGGTAGTGATTGGTCATTGTCAATTTCTCCTTTAATTACCAGTCCATCATGACCATCACTTGAATAAGGATCCATTGCTACATCACTCATTAAAGTGAACTCAGGAAATTTATTTTTAATTGTATTTATTGCTTTTAGATAAAAGTTTGTAGCACTATAGCTGAATGTTGCAGTTTTATCCTTTAGACTATCCTCAACAGCTGGAAAAAGAACAAAATTTTTAATTCCTAATTCACCGCATATTTCTATTTCCTTAATTAGTAAATCTAATGACCACCTAAAGCAATTTGGCATGGAATTAATAGGGATCTTCATATTTTTACCATCGACAATAAATAATGGATAAATTAAACTTTCTATTTTTAGATTAGTTTCGGCAACCATTTCTCTAATTCCAATAGATTTTCTATTTCTTCTAGGTCTCTGATTCATTTATTTTAAATAGTTAAATGTTTGACCATTTTTAAGAGCAATCAATGATTGATAAATTAATTCTATCACAGAATTTACATCATCTTTAGAACACATCTCTACAGTTGTATGCATATATCTAAGAGGCAACGAAATTAATGCTGAAGCAACTCCCGAATTTGAGTATGCAAATGCATCAGTATCAGTACCTGTACTTCTTGAAGCAGCCAATCTTTGGAAATCAATTTTGTTTTTTTGAGCTTGTTCAATAATGAATTTCAGTAAATTATTTTGAACAGCTGGACCGTAGGTTAGTACAGGCCCTTTACCGGATGACAAATCACCTTCAACAATTTTTTTAATCATTGGAGTATTTGTGTCATGACAAACATCAGTAATTATTGCAATATTTGGTTTTATTCTTTCTGCTATCATTTGAGCCCCTCTTAATCCAATCTCTTCTTGAACAGCATTAGTAATGTAGAGTCCAAAAGGTAATTTCACTTTATTTTTATGTAGTAATCTGGCAACTTCTGCAATCATAAATCCACCCATTCTATTATCTAAAGCTCTACCTACATAATTGGTTTTATTTAATATCATAAATTCATCTTCATAAGTCACAACACAACCTACATGAATTCCTAAATTTTCAACCTCTTTTTTATTTTCACATCCACAATCTAAAAATATATTGTCAGTTTTTGGTGGTTCTTCTTTACCGCCTCCCATACGAGTGTGAATAGCAGGCCATCCAAACACAGCTTTTACAATTCCTTTATCTGTATGAATATTAACTCTTTTGGATGGAGCAATTTGATGATCACTTCCCCCATTTCTTCTTAAATAGATAAATCCTTTTTCTGTTATGTAATGGACAAACCAAGATATTTCGTCTGCGTGCGCTTCAATAACTACTTTATATTTAGCAGTAGGATTTATAACACCTACAACAGACCCGTAAGTATCTACTATGTGAGTATCTATGTAAGGTTTAATATAGTCTAACCATACTTTTTGTCCAGCACTTTCAAAACCAGTAGGAGAGGCTATATTTATATATTTCTCTAAAAAACTTTCAGATTTTTTATTGATATGATTAATTTTTTTCATTGTTAATTTTATTTCTTCTTTTTACCTAAGTGAAAGTTAATTCCAAAATCAAAGTCAAAAGAGGAATTTTTATAGTCAACATTATTTATTTTATTTACAGTCTTTAAACCTCTTTCATATAAAGCATCAAATCCAATAGAAAATCTTTCATGTATTTGGTAATCAAACCCAATTCCATAAACTACGCCAAAGTCAAAATTATCAAACTTACTTAACCCAATTACACCTCTTGTTGCTTCGGAATCAAGTTGTTCTTCATTAGGACTATATGAAACTATTTCATCCTTTATTTTAAAACCAAAATACGGACCAATATTTAAATCTATTTTGAATTTTTTTCCAAACCCTATATGCATAAATGCAGGTACATCAAAGTAGTCTAATACTTGAGTAATATCCTTTAACTCTGGATCTCCAGATCCATCGTTTTTATCTCCAAACTGATCCATAGCCCAACCTCTGTTTTCAATATCTAAATCTACTTTAAAAGCAAAAAACCTATTAAAATGATAAATAACTGTTAATCCATATAGTTTTCCACCTAAATCATCTGGCGAGAAGTTATTGCCTTCAATTATTGGGTTATTTATATTCAGACCACCATTTATTCCAATATCCCATTTATAGAGTTCTTGTTGAGAAACACCAATTATTGGGATAATAATTAGTAGTAATATTAATTTTTTCATTCTTTAAAATTAAGATAATAGCTTTATATAAACTAAAAATTACAAAACAATATTGAAATTGTTTTAAATTTCATTTAACATAATTTAGTTACTATCTCCTTATTTTTAGATTTGCAAAATGAATAAAGTTGTTAAGCCTTATAAATCTTCTAAAGATTCAAAGAAAAAGCAAGTAGAAGAAATGTTTGATAATATATCCTCAAACTATGATTTTTTGAATCATTTTTTAAGTTTTGGAATTGATAATATTTGGAGAAAGAAAACTATTAAAGTTGTTGCTGAAGATAATCCGAAATTAATTTTAGATGTTGCTACCGGAACAGGTGACTTAGCTTTTGCAGCTCAAAAGGCAATGAATCCCAACAAAATTATTGGACTAGACCTTTCAAATGGTATGTTAAATATTGGGAGAACTAAAATTGAAACAAGAAAACTAAAAGATAAATTAGAATTTATTCAAGGTGATTCTGAAAATTTACCTTTTGAAGATCAATATTTTGATGCTGTTATGGTTAGTTTTGGAGTTAGAAATTTTGAAAATTTAAATAAAGGTATTTCTGAAATTTTCAGGGTTCTTAAGAAAAATGGAAAAATCGTAGTACTTGAATTTTCAAAGCCAAAAAAATTTCCAATAAAACAAACTTATTTTATCTATTCTAAGTATTTTTTGCCTCTTTTTGGAAGTTTAATTTCAAAAGACAAATCTGCTTATCATTATTTGCCAGAATCTGTAGAGGCTTTTCCTGAAGGTGCAGACTTTTTAGAAAAGCTACGAGAAATTGGTTTTTTAAATTTAAGGCTCAAAAAACTTTCTGGTGGAATAGCTACTATTTATTCAGGAAAAAAATAACTTTAAGTTATTATTGATGAAATAAATGGTATAAAATAGGGTTATATTTGTTATCTAATGAAAAAAAATATTTTTCTTTTTATTCTGTTTTTAATGAATACTGGCTTTATTAAAAGCCAATTTCAAAATCTTGGTAATTTTGATGAAAAATCCTATCATTTTGGTTTTGCACTTAGTATTAACAATTCTGATTATTATCTTCAAAAAAAATCTGGTTACACTTTTAATAATGATTCATTACAATCCTTATTAGTTTTAGCTAAACCTGGATTTACCCTTGGTGTAGTATCTTCTTTAAATATTAATCCGAATTTTAAAATAAGGTTTGTTTTACCTTCTCTATCTTTTCAAGAAAGAGATATTGAATACCGTTATTTTGATCCTTCAGACAACTCTCAAATAACGTATATAAAATCTTTAAGACCTGTTTATTTAGACTTTCCAGTTTTATTGAAAATCAGAACGGACAGAATTAAAAATTTTGCTATTTATTCTATTGTTGGCTTTAGATATGGAATTGATATGTCATCTAATATGGATGTTAATAATAGTATTGACTTAGAAGAACAAGTAATTAAAATTAATAAAACTGATTATGGACTAGAAATTGGTGGTGGAATAGATTTATTTTTAGATTATTTTAAATTTGGAATAGAATTAAAGTTAGGTTATGGCATGAAAAACTTACATTATATAGGAACTAACCAATTGGACCCTAAGACTTTAGAACCTACAAAATTTGACAATCCTATAGAATCTCTTAGGTCAAAAGTTTGGACTGTTTCATTTACATTTGAAGGTTAATTTTTTTAACTAATTCATTTAAAATTATTCCCGACGCTACACTAACATTTAATGATTCGGCTTGTCCGTTTCCAGGAATTGTTAAAGTATTAGGTATGATTTTTTTTAGTTTATCAGAAACTCCAATTGATTCATTTCCAATTACTATTATTGAATTGGGTTTAATCTCTGAATCTTCTATATTTTTTCCTTTAATTGATGTTCTATACAAATCATGATTTGGAAAAAGTTTTTGTAATTCAATAAATTCAATATAATGAGTTTGAATTCTAAATATTGATCCCATGCTTGCCATTACTGTTTTATTATTATAGGAGTCGACAGATTCTTTTGAACAAAACACTTCTTTAAATCCAAACCAATCTAACGTTCTAATTATAGTTCCTAAATTTCCAGGATCGCTTATATTATCAAGAAATATTAATGGTTTTTCATTTTTCAGATTAATTTCATTTTTTGGAATTTTACAAATAGCTAAAACATTACTTGGGCTTTTGAGACTACTAATTCTCGATATATCTTTTTGTGAACACATAGTATATTCGGGATAAATAGATTTTAATTCGGAATTAGCTAAAGTGATTACAATTTTTAAATTACTCTTATGAAGTTCACTACATATTTTTTCACCTTCAACTACAAATAAATTATGTTCATGTCTTTTTGTTTTTCTTTTTAGTGAACTAAATTTCTTCAAATCGTTTCTGCTGATGGCCATATTGTTACTTTTGTATTGTGAAGGTTAAGATGAATATAGTAAGAATTTTAAAATATAAATTTTCACATAATTTTATTTTAATCATTTCATTAATTTTTTTAAACTCATGCAACTTATGTAAGTACGTGGCTGATGATGAGTTACTATTGAGAAAAGAAAACATTGAAATTTTAGACCCTAATTATTTAATTAATTTTCAAGAAGAAGAATTATTTGAACTTTTAAATCAAAAACCTAATCTTGAAATTTTATCAAACTATAATTTTCATCTTAGTCTCTATAATCTAACAAGTCAAAAACGAATTGATAATCAAATAATAAAAAAACAATCAAAAATTGACATTGCAAATAAAAAAATAAATCTTAAAAATGAAAAGATTTTAAGCATTGACAGTACATTACCTATAAAAACTCTTAAAACAAGAAAATTAGTTTTAGGGGAAAGAATCCGAAACAAAGGAGAGCCTCCTGTAATCTATAGCCCATTAAAAACTAATCGCTCTAAAGAGCAAATAAAAACTTTTTTATTTAATAAAGGGTTTTTCAATTCTACAGTTTTAGATTCTATGTTTTATTTAAAAAAAAACAAACAAATAGAGTTGCGTTACTATATAAAATTAGGCAATCCAACTTTTTTAAATTCTGTAGAGTATAAATGTGATGATAAACTAATTTTAAATTATTTAGATACTATAGAATCAACCACCAGTTTTAAAAAAGGAGAAATTTTTGACACTGATCTTTTAGTATTTGAAAGGAATAGAATTAATGATTTTTTAAGAAATAGAGGTTTTTATTTTTTTAATAAAGAATTTATATATTTTGATATTGACAGCAACAACTTAAATAATCGCATTGATTTAACTCTTGGCATTCAAAATTATAAAAAACTTGACAGTACTATTAATAATTTCCATGAGCTTAATCATAAACAGTTTACAATTAATAAAGTAAATGTTAATATTAAAACTAATCAAAACTTAGAATCAGATCTAAATATTGATAGCATTTCTAAATCCGGAATATATATTTATAATTATAACCCTATTTCATTTAAAAAGAAGATTTTCAATAAATCTATACGACTTAAAAAAGGAGATTTATACACAAACGAACTATCTCAAAATTCATATAAAAGATTGATTTCATTAGGTCTTTTTAAGTATGTAACTATTAGTTTTGATACAATTGCTAACAATAGTTTAATTAGTAATATTGAATTAGCTCCGTCTAAAGTTCAAAATTTTTCCCTTTCTGTCGATGGCACCAATAAAGATAGATTACTGGGTGTATTAGGTAGCCTAAATTACACTCATAATAACTTATTTCACGGTGGAGAAAAACTATTACTTTCTTTAAAGGGAAGTTTTGAAATTCAAATGCTTTTAACAGATAATAGACAGTCAAGTTCATCAATCAGACCAAATACTACTGAGTTTGGTCCAGAATTTCATTTTATATTACCTAAGTATTTTTTGATTAATAGGATAGGGGGCTTTAAGAACCATATTAACCCTACAACTGAGTTTACTGGAGCATACAATATTCAAAATAGACCAGATTTTTATAGAAAAAATCAAGAGCTTTCTTTTGGGTGGATTTTTCATGAGAGAAAAAAAACTACTTGGCACATAAATCCCCTTTTAATAAGTCTAGTAGATTTTAACTTAGACTCGACATTCAGATCTCTAATTAATACTTTAGATAATGAATATATTCTAGCTAGTTTTCAAGATCACGTTGTAGCTGGCGGAGTATTTTCTTTTGAATTTAATGGCCAAGATTTAAATCATAATTCCAATTCTTTTTATTTAAAGTCTACTTTTGAATCAGCAGGTGGTAGTTTGTTTAGATTCCACGAATTATCTAACAAGGAAAAAAACATTTCATCAAATAGTTATGATTTTTTAGGAATCAGGTATGCACATTTTCAAAAATTAACTCTTGACTTACGTTACTACCAGCCAATATTTGATCGCTCAAAAATTGTATATCGTCTTTATTCTGGAATTGGGATCCCTAGAAAAAACTTAATTCAAGCTCTTCCATTTGAGAAAAGTTTTTTTGCTGGCGGATCTAACAGTTTAAGAGCTTGGAGAGCAAGGTCTCTTGGACCTGGAAGTTTTTATGATTCAAACCAACGTTTTGATAAAATTGGAGATATTAAATTTGAAGGAAATATAGAAACAAGATTTCCAATTACGGAACTAGTTGAAGGTGCTTTATTTGTCGATTTTGGAAATGTTTGGTTAATGGGCTTTGATTCTTTGAGACCCGAGGGTAAGTTTAATTGGAAAACTTCAATTGATGATTTAGCTGTAGGTGCAGGCTTTGGACTAAGATTTAATTTTGAATTTTTTATTTTAAGAGCTGATTTAGCAATTCCAATTAAAAATCCTGGCTTACCCGATAATAAAAATAGTTGGATTTTCAATTCAAGTAGAAATTTAAGAAAAGAATTTTTCCCTTTACAATTAAATTTGGGCATTGGTTATCCTTTCTAATTGATTCCTTTGTCTCAGTCACCAATTTTTATAGATTTGTTTTAATAATAAATGTTAATATGTGTTTTGACATAATTATATGTTTTTAAATAAATATTTTTAATTTAAATTAAGCTTCTAAATAAATGAATACTATTAAGCCAGGGGTTGCCACAGGCGACCAAGTTCAAGAAATTTTCAAACTAGCTAAAATCAAAGGATTTGCATTGCCAGCTGTCAATGTAATTAGTTCAAGTAGTGTAAATGGAGTTTTAGAAACTGCAAAAGAATTAAATGCCCCTGTGATTATTCAATTTTCTAATGGTGGTGCTGTTTTTAATGCAGGAAAGGGTTTAGATAATTCCAATCAAGCAGCTGCTATAGCAGGTTCTATAGCTGGTGCAAAACATGTTCATATTATGGCAGAAGCTTACGGTGTTCCAGTAATTTTACATACCGATCATTGTGCTAAAAAATTACTTCCTTGGATTGATGGGTTAATTAGTGCTAGTGAAGAACATTTTAAAGAAAAAGGTTGTCCTCTTTTCAGTTCTCATATGATTGATTTATCTGACGAGCCCATTGAAGAAAATATTTCTATTTGTAAAAAATATTTAGAAAGAATGTCTAAAATTGGAATGACTTTAGAAATAGAATTAGGAATTACTGGTGGTGAAGAAGATGGTGTTGATAATAGTGATGTGGACGACTCAAAATTATATACTCAGCCAGAAGAAGTTGGGTATGCTTATGAAGAATTAATTAAAGTGAGTAATAAATTTACAATAGCTGCAGCTTTTGGTAATGTTCATGGAGTTTACAAACCTGGAAATGTAAAACTAACTCCTAAAATTCTTAAAAACTCACAAGAATTTGTTTCTAAAAAATTCAATTTAGAAAACAACATTATTGATTTTGTGTTCCACGGTGGTTCAGGGTCAACTGTTGAAGAGATAAGGGAAGGAATTAGTTATGGAGTAATAAAAATGAATATTGACACAGATCTGCAATATGCATACATGAGTGGAGTAAGAAACTATTTTGATAAGAATTCTGAATTTTTAAAAACTCAAATTGGCAACCCAGAAAGTCAAGATTCCCCTAACAAGAAATATTATGATCCTAGAAAATGGGTTAGAGAAGCGGAACTAACTTTTATTGACAGGTTAAAACAAGCTTTTAAAGATCTTAATAATTTGAATACTTTATAGTTGGTTTATGAGTGAAAATGCACAAAACCCTTGGTTTAAAAGAAAGCTAAAAGGAATTATAACTCCTAGTAGAGAAAAAAAAGAAACACCAGATGGTTTTTGGTATAAAACTCCTTCAGGTGATGTTATTGAAAAAACTGAATTAAAGGAAAATATTTTTGTAACTCCTAAGGAGGGTTACCATGTTAGAATTGGTTCAAAAGAATATTTCGATATTATTTTTGATGATCAAAAGTTTAACCTAATTGCCGATGATTTAATCCCAAAAGACAAACTTAACTTTACTGATAAGAAAAGATATGTTGATAGAATCAAAGATTCTAAGAAAAAAACAGGTCTTAATGACGCGATGAGAGCTGCATACGGTGAAACTTCAGGTGAACCTATTGTAGTTGCTTGTATGGACTTCTCTTTTATTGGAGGTTCAATGGGCAATGTTATGGGAGAAAAAATCGCAAGATCTGTAGACGTTGCCATCGAAAAAAAATGTCCTTTTATTTTGATTTCAAAATCTGGAGGTGCGAGAATGATGGAAGCCGGTATTTCTTTAATGCAAATGGCTAAAGCTACTGCTAAGCTAACTCAACTTGCTCATGAAAAACTTCTTTACATTTCTTATTTAACAGATCCAACTACAGGAGGAGTTACAGCCTCTTTTGCTATGTTGGGAGATGTGAATGTTGCTGAGCCAGGAGCTCTAATTGGCTTTGCAGGACCTAGAGTTATTAAAGAAACTATTGGTAAAGACTTACCAGAGGGTTTCCAAACAAGTGAATTTTTGTTAGAAAAGGGATTTTTAGATTTCATAATAGATAGGAGAGAACTAAAGTCAAAACTTTCTCAAATAATAAAACTCTTCAAAAATTAGATTCAATTTTAAGTATATCATCGCATAAAATCATCTTTAAGTTAGTGTGTTTTTTAAAAGTTCATTAAATCTTTTTCTAGTCAATTAATATTTACAGAAAGAATAAATTTCATTAACTTTGAATTTCAAAGTAATTAATTATGAAAAATTCAAAACCTGAAAATGATATAGGTCTTATTAAAGATCTAATGGAAAGATCTAGTAAATTTTCTAATATTTCTGGAATTGCAGTGCTTTTTACTGGTTTTTTAGCTTTAATAGGAGCCTCATTTATTTATTTTGATATTGGATTTTCGATAAGTGAAGTTCATATTTCATATAATCAATTAATATCTCAAAATGGCAAACCCGATGTTTTAAATCTTAAACTAAAACTATTAATATTAATTGCATCTTTAATATTAATAACTTCGTTAATTACTCTTTATTTTACTGCTCGTAATAAATCTGGTAAGGAAGGTATTGCTCTTTTTAATTCTTCTTTTTCAAGAACTCTAAAGTCACTATTTACTCCTTTATTATCTGGTGGTATATTTTGTATCTTTTTATTGCATTATCAAATGTATGGGTTAGTTGCCCCTGCTACGCTTATTTTTTATGGTTTAGGATTAATTAGTTGTAGTAAATACAGTTACTATGAACTAGAGTTTTTGGGCTATTTGGAACTTGTTTTAGGATTTATTGCTTCTTATTTTATGGGAACTGGACTTTTGTTCTGGATTATTGGTTTTGGAATTGGTCATATTTTATTCGGTTACTATATTCATATTAAATATGATAAAAAATAAATGGAAGGTTTTGATCTTTTAAATAAAGCTTTTGATTCCAGAGTTAGACTTGGTCTTATGTCCATTCTAATTGTAAATCAATGGGTAAGTTATAAAGAAATAAAAAATCTACTAGATTTAACTGATGGCAATTTAGCCAGTCATATTCAGGCTTTAGAAAAAAATAATTTTATTGAAATTAAAAAACAATTTATTGGTAAAAAGCCATTAACTACTTATCGCGTGACTAAAATTGGTGAAAATGCATTCAAACAACATGTATCAGGTTTAGAAAAATTGATAAATAAGTGATTTATATAAATAATAATTTTGTACCTTAAAACAAATTCATTTTCTTAGCTAAAAATTTACAATGAAAACATTTTATTCCAATATATTTTTGATATCAATTGTACTTACTATTTCATCATGTTCTTCAAATGATAATGATCAAAAAGAATTAGTTAATGATACAGACCAAGTAATTGAACAGGTTTCTAATGAATCTTCAGACGACAACATTTTTTATCAAGTCCCTACACCCAATGAATTATTTGCGGTTTTAAAAAATGCTAATGTTACTTATAACAAAGAGTGCTTAAATGATGTTGCTAATTCAGAAAAATACATTACTAAAGCTTCAAAAGCATTAAATTTCGGTGTTTACACTGCTGATTTAGCGTATGTTACTAGTTTAGGTAATTTTGAAGATGCATCTCCTTTATTTGAAACTGTCAGAGATCTTGCTAAAGAATTAGAAATAGAAAATGCAATTGATCAAATTATTTTTCAAAGGTTACAGGAGAATTTAGAAAATTCTAATGCAGATTCACTATTTTACTTGTCAAACGAAACTTATTACAGTGCTTATACATATTTAGAAGAAAATGATCGAAAGGATGTATTGGCAATGATAGTTGTTGGTGGATGGGTTGAAGGTTTAAGTATTATTTTAAATCTTGAGCCGTATAGTGAGAATTCTGAAATTTGTCAAAGAATTGCTGATCAAAAATTAACTCTTGAAAATCTTCTTATTTTCTCATCTTCTAATAATGATTTAATTCCTGATATTGTTAGCGAATTAGAAAATATTAATGAAGTTTTTCTTGCCTCGAATGATAACGAAGAAGATTACACAGAGTCTACTAATGTGGAAAATGACAAAGGCGTTATGATTTTTGGTGGTGGTTCACCATCTTCACTTAGTGAAGAGCAATTTAATCAATTGAAAAGTATAGTTATGGATCTTAGAACTTCAATTATTGAAGGAAACTAATAAAATTTAATAAGATGATAAAATTAAAATATTTAGCAGTAGTTACCTTATTGATGGCAATTCCCCTGGTTGATTTTTCTCAAAGTCAAGGAGAGTGTTATAACACAGTTTCTTTTTGCCCAACTCACAAAAAAGATGGGTTCACAAAAAATATGCAAAGTCTTAGCGGTGCCTTTGAGCAAGGTGATACCTCAATAGTTCAGATTATTGTGTATAAAAATATGGAATATAGAATCTCTTTATGTTCGCCTTCCAACCCTGAACTTCAAGGGTTATTTCAGTTCAAGTTAGCTGAAGATGTTACTAAAGGATCTTGGAAACAGGATACTACTTACGTTAAAGAAACATCATATGATGATGATGGTGAAGAACAAACTACTACGATTCCAAAAATTGTCAAAAAAAGAATATATGAAACAATTGAAGAGATTAGATATGATAATGCGGAACATGAAATGAGTCAAGATTTTATTTTTCAATCTCAAAAAACACGTAAGCTTAAAGTTAAAGTATATATTCCTAAATCTGAAGAAGAAGAGATGTCATCTGGTCTTTCAGGTAGCAGCTACACATGCGTAGGACTTTTAATCGAGCATCAGCCAGGTGTGTATACAGGTTTTAATAGATAAAATTACAGTTAAATAATTTTAACATGGTTTTATGAAAGACTTTATTAAAACCAAAAAATTTGCTTTAATTTTATCTCATCAAGGCCCTGATGGAGATTCAATAGGTTCGTCAGTTTCTTTGAGTTTATATCTAAATAAAATTGGTGTTAAGAACTGCATTATTTTCCCAGATTTATATCCGAATTTTTATTCATCAATAAATGGTATTGAAAATGCTATTATTGCCTCTGATAATTATTTAGAAGTAGAAACTTTATTTGAGAAATCAGATTTAATATTTTGTTTGGATTTTAACCATAGATCTAGGCTTGGTTCATATTTGAAATTAATTTTCACTAAAGCAAGTGATAAATATGTTTTTGTTATTGATCATCATACAAATCCAGAGAATTTTGGTGATTTTGAAATTATCGATATTGATGCTTCATCTACATGTGAACTTATTTTTAATTTTATTGAATCTAATAATGATGTTGATCTAATTGATATTCCAATTGCCGAAGCTATTTATACTGGTCTTGTTACTGACACTGGATCATTTAAATATTCATCAGTTTCTTCAAACACTCATTTGATAGCTTCCAAACTAAAAGTCATTGGTCTTGACCATACAGAAATTCACAATAATATTTTTGATCAGAACTCTATTTCAAAAATTAACCTTCTTGGCTATGCGTTACAAAAAATCAAGGTAGATCAAGATTCTTCATTAGCATATTTAGCTCTTTCAAGTGAAGAATTAATGAAGTTTAATTATAAAAAAGGTGATTCTGAGGGATTTGTAAATTTTTGTTTATCAATAAAGAATATTAATAATGCAGTTTTTTTACGAGAGGATAAGGGACTCATTAAAATTTCCTTCAGGTCGAAAGGAGCTGTTAAGGTCAATGAATTCTCAAATAAATTCTATGGTGGAGGTGGTCACGAAAACGCAGCAGGTGCAGCTGTGGAAAGTACAGATTTAAATTCAGTTACCCTTAAATTAATTGAAAATTTTCGATCATTTTGTTTAGATTAATTTTATTTTTTTTATTATTATTCTCTTGTCAAAATACAAAAGATGACAATAAGATAAGTGATTTAAATATTGGGAAATTCGATAAGCAATCTTCTATTAAAATAAATAAGATTTGGATTAAAGATGAAATTTTTAAAATTGACCAATATTGTTATAGACAAGGCTGGGAAATGTTAAATACAGAAAGTGGTCTTAGATATAAAATTATTAACAGTAGTAATTCTTCTGTTATGCCTGTTTCTGGAAGTAATTTAGTCATTTCTTATGATATCAGATTAATGGACAGCAAGCAAACTAAATGTTATCACTCTGATTCAACTGGATATGCTAAATTTAAGGTCGATCAATCTATGATTGAAAGTGGGATTCATGAGGTTGTTACTTACTTACATAAAAATGACAGTGCTTTAGTAATTTTGCCTCACCATATTGCTCACGGAATAACAGGCGATTCAAAATTAATCCCTCCATTATCTACAGTTTTATATTATATAAAAATAATTGATGTACAATAGTGTGAAATATTATATTGGAATTATAATATTTTATTTATTTTTTTCTTGCAATTCAAACCCTAGATCTACTATTGTAACTAGCAATGGTTACACATTAAATTATCACACTATCTCAGCAGACACTAATAAAGTTCACAGTAATTGTATAGTTAATTTAAATATTATAGCAAAAGACCATAATCAAAAGGTTGTATTTTCTTCAAATTTTACTGGCCTTAATGGTGTTTCTTCATTTTATTATGACTCAACAGTTTCTAAATCTCCTTTTAATGACATATTACTAAATTCATTTTTTGGTGATAGTTTATCTTTTGAAATGTTATCTACCACATTTTTTAAAAGTTTATTTGACAGGAGTTTTTTTAATATTGATAGTTCCAATCCTTCTTTATTGAATATTCACCTTAAAATATTAGGTTATAATTCCATCAAAAATCAAATTAGTTTTCATAATAAAATTGATAGTTTTGCTCAAATTAAAGAAAATGAATTAATCAATTCTAAAAGAAAAATTTGGGATACTAAATATTTAAATATTTTTAAAAGTCGTGGTTTATATGCAATTAGAATATCTTCAGATGAAACTTTTTTAACTGTTAATGATTCCAACCAAAGTCATGTTATTTTAGATTATTCAATTCATGATTTATATGGGAGAAAGATTTATAAAACACCATTTTTGAAACCTGAATATTATGAGAAAAATAAAGATGGCCAGTTGTTAGATGGCTTTCAAATTTTAACTGAAAATTTTAATTCTGGAGATTCTATTATTTCCATAATACCCTCCGATTTATTATTTGGTTCTAAAGGATCATTTGTTAATCAGATACCTCCTTATTCATCTTTAAAAGTCAATTTAAAAATCAAATAGTATTTTTTTTTATTCAAAAATAAATATTGTTGGATATTTTTCTAATTTTTTTTTATAATTGTAAAATTCAGACACCTTTTTTGTTAATATTTGTTCATTTTCCCCGGTTATATCAGTTGCAATACATATTTTTTTATTAGGAACTAGATGTGTTATAAAATCGTTAAACACCTTTTGATTTCTATATGGAGTTTCAATGAAAATATGTGATCCTTTTTCTTTTGATAATTTTTTGATTTTATTTATTCTTTCATTCTGATCTATAGGAAGGTAGCCATGGAATTTAAATTCTTGTCCATTTAGTCCACTAGACATTAAGGCTGTTATAATTGAGGAAGGACCTATTAAAGGTTTTATTTTTATATTATTTTGATGAGCTAATTCACATACTTTTTGCCCCGGATCTGCAATTCCTGGACACCCTGATTCACTCATGACTCCAACATGGTTCCCAATCAATAACTTATTAATTATTTCAGTATATACTAATTCATTAGCTCTTTTGTCAATTACAATAAACTCTGTATTATCTATGTTATATTCTCTATTTATTTTTTTAATAAATCTTCTGCTAGTTCTAATATTTTCAACTGCAAAAACTTTAATATTATTAATTATTTCAATTATGTAAGGTGGAATTAATTTTATATCAAACTCATTTTCAGAATGAATTGGCATTGGAATTAAGTATAATACTCCTTTAATCATTACTATCAATTTTATTAATTATTTTTTGACAAGCTTCATCTAGCAATTTATATATTTTTAAAAACTCATCTTTTTTCCCATAATAAGGGTCTGGTACTGATAGTTTTTCTTGATTTTCATCTTCTAGAATCAGTGCTATTTTATAACTTTCTTTCTCATTGGAAGATAATCTAAACAATTCTTTATAATTGCTGGTATCCATGACATAAATTTTGTCATATTCTTTAAAGTCGTATGTTGTGAATTTTCTCGCTCGTTGATGACTGATATCAATACTAAATTTTTTAGCAACATCTATACTTCTTTGGTCTGGTTTAGAACCAACGTGCCATCCGCTAGTACCAGCAGAATCTACAAGTATTTTTAAATTATTTTCTTTTGATTTTTTTTCAAGAATTCCCTGAGCTAGGGGAGATCTGCAAATATTACCTAAGCAGACCATAAGAACTTTGTACATTTTGGTTAAAATTATTGTACGCTTAACTTTTTTTCAAGATCTACTAAATAAGTTCTAAAATGTTTATCAGTTTCTGCAAGATTATTTACTGTTCTACATGCGTGTAATACTGTAGCATGGTCTTTACCACCACAGTGCATTCCGATATTTGCAAGTGATGATTTTGTCATTTTCTTTGAAAAATACATAGCTATTTGTCTAGCTTGGACTACTTCTCTTTTTCTAGTTTTAGATTTCATTAATTCAATAGGTAAATCAAAATAATCACAAACTACTTTTTGTATATATTCAATGGATACTTCTCTTGCAGTATTTTTAACAAATTTATCGATCATTTGCTTTGCAAGATCAAGAGTAATTGATTTTTTATTGAGAGATGATTGGGCTATTAAAGATATTAAAGCACCTTCTAACTCTCTAATATTATTCGAAATGCTGTATGCTAAATATTCAACTACTTCAGACGGTAATTCTATACCATCTGAGTACATTTTCTTGTTTAGAATAGCTATTCTTGTTTCTAAATCAGCCATTTGTAAATCAGCAGAAAGACCCCATTTAAATCTTGAAAGAAGTCTTTGTTCCATTCCTTGCATCTCAACAGGCGCTTTGTCAGAAGTTAAAACTAACTGCTTGCCAGTTTGGTGTAGGTGATTGAAAATATGAAAGAATACATCTTGTGTTTTTTCTTTGCCAGCAAAAAATTGAACATCATCAATAATTAAGACATCAATCATCTGATAAAAATGAATGAAATCGTTTGTTGAATTATTTTTAACAGAATCTATAAACTGATGCGTAAATTTCTCTGATGAAACATATAAAACAGTTTTATTTGGATGTCTATCCTTAATTGCTATGCCTATAGAATGGCCTAAGTGAGTTTTTCCTAATCCAACTCCACCATAAATTAAAAGTGGATTAAAAGCTGTTCCTCCTGGTTTTTCTGCTACTGCAAAACCTGCAGATCTTGCTAAACGGTTACAGTCACCTTCAATAAAATTTTCAAATGAATAATTAGGATTAAGATTAGAATCTACGTTTACTTTTCTCAGACCTGGGATTACAAATGGGTTTCTAATGGTATTGTTTCCAATATCGACGGGCATACTTACCTGTCTGTTTTTTAATATACTATTATCAGTTGTTGGTATTTTAATAGTGTATGGATTTTTATTACCACTATTATTCTCCATTACAATGCTATATTCTAATTTCGCTTCAGAACCAATTTCTTTTCTAATGGTTTTCTTTAGTAAATCAACATAATGTTCTTCTAGCCATTCGTAAAAGAACTGGGAGGGAACTTGTATAGTAAGAATATTACTTTTAAGCTTTACAGGTTTAATAGGCTCGAACCATGTCTTGAATGCTTGTATAGATACATTATCCTTAATTACTGCTAGACAGTTATCCCAAATTGATTCGAAAGACTTGATCATTTAATTTTAAATTTTTATGTTAAAAAATATTGCCGAAATTTAATTATTGAGTAACAATCTAAATTATATCAAATTGGCAAAATACATAACAAATATTTAATAAAAAAGTTAAAAAAAAAACTTATTTGCTATTGTTTTTTAAAAATATTTTATTCTTTAAAAAAATCAAATTATGGCATAGTTTTTTTTTGAAATCTCATTAACAGATAAAGAGTCTAATATTTCTTTATTTTTTGAAAACTTAAGATCTATACGCCCCAGAGAGAGTGCACCCCATCCAGCTTGATTTACAATAACATTTTTATTTTTTTGATTTTTGATTAATACAGCTTTTTCTAAAAAGGTATGAGTATGACCACCAACTATTACATCTACATTTCTGGAAAGCTTAGCTAACTTTAAATCTGAAATTTTATCATCTTCATATTTATAACCAAGGTGGCTTATGCAAATAACTAAATTACACCTTTCTTCATACTTTAAATATTCTGACCAATAATGGGTTGTTTTAATTGGATCTAAATACTTTGTTTCACCAAAATGTTTTTTTTCTACTAATCCATCTAATTCAATACCTAGACCAAAAAATCCAATTTTAAGCCCATCGATTTCTTTAACCAAATATTTTTTAGTTTTATTTTTTATTTCAGAATTTGAGAAATCATAATTAGAACATAAGAATGGGAAATTAGCATTATGTAAAACATTGTTAAACCCTTTTATTCCATTATCAAAATCGTGGTTTCCCATTGTTGAAGCAATATAACCCATATTACTCATTAGCTTTAACTCTAGACTTCCTTTAAATTTATTAAAGTATGGAGTTCCTTGAAAAATATCACCTGCATCTAATAAAATAACGTTTTTTTCTTGTGATTTTATTTTTCTAACTAGGCTTGCAATTCTTCTTATACCTCCTAGACCAGGATATTTAGAGTGGTTTAAAGGAAAAGAATCAATATGGCTATGCATATCATTAGTATGTAAAATAGTTAAGCTTTTAAAACCTATATTTTTTTTTAAAAAACTAAAACTATTTAAAAACTGAAATGAAACAGCTGCAAAAATGATTTTTGTTAAAAAACCTCTTCTATTGGAGTACTTGAACTCTTCCATCTAATTGAGCATTTATTTGAATATTACTTTTTCCTAATTCTTCAATATATTTTATAATCACATCTCTTAATAAGAATTCTGTATTGAAAATTAAATTACATTCTTTAAAAAAATCCATTTGATCTCCTCCGCTTGCTAAATAATTTGTGGTTAAAACTTTATACTTTTTTAAAGGGTTAAAGGTTCTATTATTTATCATACATCTTGTTATTTTGTCACCACTAATTTTCATTCTTATTCCACTTAATGGAACTCCAGATTTTCTATTTATATTAGAAATGGATTTATTCTTAATATAATTTAATAAACTCGATAATTCTTCACCTTGAATTTCTAATATCACAAGGTAATTGTCAAAAGGCATTAATTGATAAATGTCATTTACTGTTATAGGCCCCTTACTAATTATGTTTCTAAATCCACCATTGTTCAAAATGCAAAAATCAGGTTCAAACTTTATGTTTTGAATATTTTTTTTAATAAATAAAATAGACAAGTCTGAAATGAAGTCACCTAACAAACCTTCAGGACAACCAACATCCAAATTGATTTTGGAGTAATTTAAACGCCTATTCATTTCTTTAGAAATAGAATCTCTGTATGATGATAGTTTGATTTCGTTAAAATCAAATTCTGAAATATCTTTTCCAGCATTAATATTTAATGAACTTGCATTAGTCATTCTGTAACCCTGACATGATAAAATGAGTATAAAAAAAATTAAGGTTATAATTAAATCTTTAAAATAATTTTTCTTCATCATTTAATTACAAATTTATTAATATGTATCAATCAATAGCAAAAATTAGGGTAAGATATGCTGAAACTGACCAGATGGGCTATTGTTATTATGGAAATTATGCCCAATATTATGAAGTTGCAAGAGTTGAAACTTTAAGATCGTTAGGAATAAATTATAAAGATCTAGAAGAATTAGGTTTTTTATTGCCTGTTTCAGATTTCAATATTAAGTATGTGCTTCCTGCATATTATGATGAAGAGTTAGATGTTAAATGTATTATTAAAGAAACACCAGATGTAAAAATTAAATTCTTTTATGAAACTAAAAATTCTAAAGGCGAATTATTAAATTTTGGAACTACAACTTTAGTATTTGTAAATAGTAAAACTAAAAAACCAACAAGCTGTCCTTTATTTTTATCCAATAAAATTAAAAATAACATAAATGAAAAATAATTTTTTAATAATATTTACTTTATTAATTTTTTATAAAGAAAATACCGCTCAATCTTTTAAAGATTTATTTTTTGAATCGCTTTATTTTCTAGAGGTTTATGATTTTGATAATGCATTACCAATTCTAGAAAAATTATATGATATTGATCCTGAAAATTCTAATACATGTTTTTCAATTGGAAATTGCTTGATGAGTATTAATGGAAGAGAAAGTGAAGCAATTCCATATTATGAAAAAGCTTCGGAACACTTAACAATTTCTTATAAAATTGCGAATCATAAAGAGGATAATTCTCCTTTAGAAGTTTTTGAGTTATTAGCAGATGCATATCATATGAATTACGAATTCGATAAAGCTATCGAAAAGTATGTGTTGTATAAAAACTTTTTATCAGAAGCTAATTCTGATGATATTAATTCTATAAATAGAAAAATAAGAAGATCAAAGTATGCAAAAAGTATGGTTAAAAACACAATGGATTTAAAAATAACTTCTATTGCATCTATTAATACAGAGTTTTCAGAGTATGGACCATTAATTAATGCTGAAGAAAATGAAATGTATTTTACAACCAAAAGACCAAAAGATTTATTGGAATCTAAAGATGATCAAGGTGGGTTTTATGAAGATATATATTATTCCTATAAATTAAATAACTCTTGGTCAAAGTCTAAATTGTGTTCAAGCTCATTAAATAAAGAACATAGTTCTTCAGCTTTATATTTTTCACCTGATGGAGAATTTATACTTACTTCCATGATAAATAATAATATTAAATTGGGACCTTTAGGAAGAAGTATTTACGAATCTGAAAGAAAAGGGAGTGACTGGAATGAACCCAATCTTTTACAAAATAATGTTAATTCTGAATTTTGGGAAACAACAGCAAATATGAATTTACATAAGAATATATTGTTTTTCGTTAGTGACAGAGATGGAGGTTATGGTGGTAGGGATATTTGGATGATTAAAAAAATGTCAAATGGTTCTTGGTCTTCACCTGAAAACTTAGGTGAACCTATTAATACAGAATATGATGAAGAGTCACCTTATTTCCATCCCGATGGTAAAACTCTATATTTTTCATCTACTGGTCATAAAACTATTGGAGGTTTTGATATTTTTAAATCTATTTTAGATAATGATTTAAATTGGTCTAGTCCAGTTAATATGGGATACCCCATAAATACAGTTAATGACGATTTGTTTTTTACTCCAAGCATTGATGGTAAAACAGCTTATTTTTCTTCAATTAGAGAACAGGGAAAAGGTAATTATGATATTTATAAAATAAGTTTGCCATTTAATGATGAAACCAATTTGTCAATATATAAAGGGATTCTTATAAACGAAAGAGGAGAGATTTTAAAAAACTATAATATAACTGTAAGTAATAATAATATTTTATCAAATTATCAACCTAATGATTCTACAGGTAAGTTTACTTTAGTTTTAAACCCAGGTGAGAGTTATAATATTAAGTTTGAATTTGATTCTAACTTTATAAACGATACAATAAATGTTTCATCTGAGAATTTAGGATTTTACTTTTATTCTAAATCAATAGATTTTTCTAATAATGAATTAGTTTTTTTGGAGAAGTTAGAAAACATAAAAAAAGAGACAGAGATATCGGATGAAGTATTAATAGAAAATAATGAAAATACTATTGAACCTGTAGTTATTAAGGAAGAAATCGCGATTGTCGATACTAATACTGAGATACATATTATTTTTTATAAAAACATTAATTTTAAAACTGAAAGTTCAGAACTTTCTAATAAAGAGAAAGTAAAACTAGATAAATTGATACTGGATTTAAAAAATAACCTTTCTTGGACAATTAATTCTATTGGACATACTGATAATACTGGTTCAATTAAATACAATCAAATTCTTTCAGTATTAAGATCTGAATCAGTTAAAACCTATCTTTGCAACCGAGGAATAAATTATAAAAGAATTAAAACTATTGGAATGGGTGAGGATCACCCAATTGCAGAAAACCTTGCTGCAGATGGCTCTGATAATCCTACGGGAAGAGGAGCTAACAGAAGAGTTGAAATTCAAATTTTAAAGTAAATGCTCCAAAAATTAAGTATAACTAATTATGCATTAATATCTAAAAAGATAATTGATTTCAATAAAGAATTTACAGTAATAACCGGGGAAACAGGTGCTGGGAAATCAATAATATTTGGAGCAATTGAACTTTTAATTGGAACAAGATCTTCTAATAAAGTTTTGAAAAACCCAAAATCAAAATGTATTGTTGAAGGCGTTTTTTCTATGAATGAAAACGTTGTAAAGCAACTTGTTAAAATGGATTTAGATATCGAAGATGATCTCATTATAAGAAGGGAAATAAAGCAAAATGGTAATTCAAGATCATTTATTAATGATTCCCCAGTTAAATTAGAACAACTAAAATTAATTAGTCAATATATTTTAGAGATAAATGGTCAACATTTAGTAAGTAAAATGGGATCTTTAAACTTTAAATATGGTTTTATTGATAGCTTTATAAATGATAAAAATATTTTTCTCGACTATTCAGATGCATTTTTAAATTATATAGAATCTATAGAAAATCAAAAAAGAATAATTAAAAAAGTAAATAACTTAAATGAGAAAAAAGACTTTTTGCAATTTCAGCTAGACGAATTGTCAAATTATAATATTGATCAATGGGATGAGGAATCTATTCAAAATCAATATAAGATTGCTGCAAATCAAGAGGAAATTAACACACTACTTGATAAAATAAAAAATATTAACAGTAGTAATGGTGGTTTTTCAGATTTATTTTCAGATTTAGAAACATTCTCTATAGAATTAGAGACTATTCTTAATGGATTCTCTTCAGTTTCAAAAAGAATAAAATCTGTAAAAATTGAGATTGAAGACATTTTCCAGGAGATTAGTTATAAATTTCCATCTGTAAATCCAGATAAAAATAAGTTAAATGAGCTTGACCAATTACTTAAACAAATTAATTTTCTTTTAAAAAAGTTCAATGTAGCTGATTTAAAATCTCTTATTTTAAAAAAACATGCTGTTTCAAAAGAGCTTTCTGAACTATCAGAAATGGACTCAGAATTATTAGATATAAATAAAAAAGTTGAGTTTTTTAGAACTAAATGTCTAAAATTAGGGAATGATATTTACAAACTTAGATTAAAAGAAATTCCAATCATTGAATCAAAGGTTAATAATATTCTTAATTCTTTATCTATGGATCATGCTGATTTTAAAATTGAGCTTATAGAACAGGACTCTTTAAGCATTAATGGTACCGATCAAATTAATCTTCTTATATCAGTAAATAATAGTTCGAAATATTTTCCTTTACATAAATTTTCATCTGGTGGTGAACTATCTAGAGTTGCACTCGCTATGAAATATGTTTCGTCTACATTTAATAATATTTCCACTATAATTTTTGATGAGATTGATTCTGGAATTAGTGGTAAAGTAGCTTCAGAAGTAGGTTCACTTTTAAAAGAAATATCTTCTTCTTCACAAGTCATTAATATAACTCATCTTCCACAAGTAGCAGCGATTGCTAAGCATCACATATATGTAAATAAAAGTGAGATTGCAGGAGTTATGGAAACAAGCATAAATTATTTATCTTTAGAAGACAGAATACAAGTTTTAGCAAAAATGCTTGGTGGAGATAAAACTGGAAAAGCTGCTTTAAATAATGCGTTTGAGCTTCTTAATTAACGATTGTCAATCTCATCTACATTTGGATAATTATTAATTTCCCAGATAAATTGATTAGCATTCATCTTTGGATTTCCAATCATAGAATTAATTGTTGTTTTTATAGTAACTCCATCTTTTGTCTTAATAGATGCTTGAACTATTGTATTTAAAGTTTCATTTACAGTCATTACTATTGTATGATACTTACTTTTATCAGGATTCGATGGATACATTTTAATAGTATGAATCAATTCATTTTCTATTACATCTTTTTTTATATACCTAAATTTAAATCCTTCTTTCCATATAGTGAATATCTCACTTGGGTTAATGGGGTTATCTAAATCCGCTAATAAATCTATATAACATTCATTATCTTCGGGTAAATAAGTCCAAATATTTATTCCATCACTAATAACTTCTCTTTCTTCTGTTTTATAATAATATTTTTTATCTTTTATAAACGCAAAACCATCTTGAATTTCGTTTATATCTTCACTACTAATTTCCAATTTAAAATTAAATTTTGATGATGTATTTTTTTGAAATGAACTACTCACTTTTTGTAAAATATCTTTACATTTTATTTGATCAATTTCTTTTGATTGACAAAAGGAGTTTAAAAAAGTGAAAGTTGTTAGAAATAAGAATACTATATATTTATTTTTCATAATCATAATTTCCCTTTTTCTCTTAGATTAGTTAAAAATTGTTCTAGTGCTAAAAGATCGGGTATAAGCACATCTCTTGCTTTACTACCTCTGTGCGGACCAATTAGTCCAGTTGCTTCTAGCTGATCAACAATTCTACCCGCTCTATTATAACCTAATTTAAGTTTTCTCTGTAGTAATGATGCTGATCCTTGCTGATGATTTACAATTACTTCTGCAGCATCTTCAAACAAACTGTCTAAATCATCATCTAATTCTTTAAGTTCATTAGCTTCATCTATATATTCAGGTAATAAAAATGCACTTGGATAACCTCGCTGTGTACCAATAAAATCAGCTATTGCATCAACTTCTGGTGTATCTACAAATCCACATTGTAATCTAATAAGTTCATTGCCTGGTGAAAATAACATATCTCCTCTACCAATTAGCTGGTCTGCACCACCTGAATCTAATATAGTTCTAGAGTCTATTTTTGAAGTTACTCTAAATGCTATTCTAGCCGGGAAATTTGCTTTAATTATTCCTGTAATTACATTAACTGATGGTCTTTGTGTTGCAATAATTAAATGGATTCCAACAGCCCTAGCTAGTTGAGCAATTCTTGCTACTGGAGTTTCAACTTCTTTTCCAGCTGTCATTATTAAATCTGCAAATTCGTCAATAACTAAAACAATATATGGCATGTATTTATGACCTTTTTCAGGATTTAGCTTTCTTTGAACAAATTTATGATTGTACTCTTTTATGGTACGTACCATTGCTTCTTTTAAAAGTTCATATCTTGCTTCCATTTCTACACATAAGCTATTTAAAGTTTTAACAACTTTTGTAGTATCTGTTATTATAGCTTCTTCTTCGTCTGGAAGTTTTGCTAGAAAGTGTCTTTCAATTTTATTGAAAATAGTTAGTTCTACTTTTTTAGGATCTATTAATACAAACTTAACTTGAGAAGGATGTTTTTTATAAATCAGTGAAATAAGTATTGCATTTAACCCTACCGATTTACCTTGACCTGTCGCTCCTGCCATCAATAAATGAGGCATTTTAGTTAAATCCGCTATAAGAGATTCGTTCGAAATTGTTTTTCCTAACGCAATAGGTAATTCCAAAGTAGAATTCTGAAACTTATCAGAAGCAATTAAGGATTTCATTGCAACAATTTCGGGGTTTGAATTAGGGACTTCAATTCCAACTGTTCCTTTACCTGGCATTGGAGCAATAATTCTAATACCCAAAGCAGCTAAACTAAGAGCAATATCGTCTTCTAAATTTTTTATTTTCGATATTCTAACTCCCGGTGCGGGGATGATTTCATATAAAGTTACAGTAGGTCCAATCGTTGCTTTAATTTTCGAAATATTTATTTTATAATTAAGAAGTGTTTCTATAATCTTATTTTTATTTCCCTCTAATTCTTCTTTATCTACAGAAATATTACCACTTCCATGCTCAGCTAATAAATCAATATTAGGTAATTTATATTCAGATAAATCCAATTTTGGATCATATTCACCAAATTCCTTCACCTTTCTATCAATATCTTTTTTACTTAATTCAGTGTCAGATTCTGGTACTTCCACGGCTAAATCTATATCAATATCAGTTTTGTCTTCAGGGTTTTTAACGGGACTTTTTTCCTCGTTAAGAGTGACATCCATTTCCAAATCATTAGAAATATCTAAGCTTTTATTAGATTCAGATTGAATTTCATTTTCGACTTCGTTAGTTTTTAAATTTACAGTTTCATTATTATTTGACAATTCAAGCTCACTATTATCATCTAGTTTAGATACATCTGTAAAACCGTCACTTTCTACTTTTTCTTTTTTTAAATATTTAGATAAATAATTAAAGAAATTAACTAACCATGATAATGAAGGGTTAAAGAGCAAAACAACTGAAGAAACCCCTATGAAAAAAATAAAAAACCCCGCACCAATTTGACCAAAAACTCCAATTAGCCAGTTATTTACAACTTGACCATACAGGCCACCCATGAAGTCTAAATTAGATTTTTCAAATACAAATCCTAGAAAAATGCAAATCCAAATGAGGCTTACAAAACTCACTTTGAGAGTTTTTTTAATTGGAATTAATTCATAATTAAAAAGTGCTTTGAACCCAATTATAAACGTGATAAAGACAAAAACATAAGATGCCAATCCATACCAAACTTTCAAAAATTTATGAGCTGTATAGGCACCAAATTTCCCCAACCAATTTTGTATATTACTTTCTTCACCATTAAAGACAAAACTAATTGGCTTTCCGTCAATTATGCTTAAGTCGTATTTCCATGTAAATAAATAGGATGAAAAGGAAAAAAATAAATAAACAGACAAAAGAAGTAAAAACAAACCCGAGGTTTTATGAAATCTTTCATCTGAAAAAAATGCTTTTATCCCCGAAAAATATTTTTTTTTATCTTTTTTGTTTGAAGAGTTGAATTGAAAGTTTTTATATTGATTTTTTGATGTCATTCTTTAATGAAGTAAATGTAGTTGAAACTAAATATTTATTTTTTAAATCCTCAGGGTGTTCTCAACGTAGGTTTGTTAGGAATTATTGATGCATTAAAGCTTTAAAGTCTTCCATAGTGTATATCAAAGTGTTTTTATCTATTTCAAATAATTTCGGATCAATTTTCTTATTTATACAATCTACTATGGTATAAGTTGAAATGATGTTTTCTGAAACAATTTCGTAGTTAAGAGGGAAACCATTTAATCCTTTAAAGTTTACATTGTAGGAATTACTAATTTCGTTAGTGTAGTAAACAGTAGAAATGGACGTTCTATTGTTTGATAAATTAAGATTGTTAATGATTGCTTTTTTACATTCTATGGTTGAAAAAGCAGCTATTTCATTAGTGTATCTTATTTTCTCTATTTCGTTAGAGTCCTCTAAATTTGTTAAAATTATTCCAAACTTTTTCTCCATCAAATCTATAAATAAAATATGTTTTTTTGAAAGCGTGTCAATTATTGTAGTTTGAATTCCAATTTTTGTGAATTGGTCAACTCTTGCCAATTCTCCAGAAATATAAAAATCTAGTTTTGATGGCATAATATCAAGTTCTTTTTTAGAAGAGTCTATATTAGAATGTGAGATATTGAATGTGATTAAACCCTCAAAACCCTGAGAAAATAAATTTAAAGGAAATATAATTATAAGAATTGTTATTATTTTGATCATTACAGTTTAAATTGATTTTTTTGAAGATATAATTATTGAAAATATTTTTTAATTTAATAATCTACTTAAATCATAAATTTTACCAAGAGTGAATATAAAAGTAATTATTTAATAAAAATTTACAATTCTGTTTATTTTAGAACTTTCCAGATATTTAAAATTTTTACTGCTGATTGCACTAATTACCAACTTATTTTTTTTTGATTCTAAGATATTAAGTGGTTCAATTATAATTCCATAGATCTCATGACCAATTTTTTTTATGTTGTTACTTATCCATTTAAATTTACAATTTTGATTTATTAATTCTTTAGCAATACTTTTTCCTTTTGATCCCGCACCCCATAATATTAATTCTTCCTTGTTTTTTAATTCATTAATTAGAAGGTTTTTAATTTTAATAGGAATAAAGTTTTCATATATATAATGTTCACTATTTCTAGAAGTTCTATTAGGATGATCTCGCCATAGGTGGGTAATTTTTTTAGAATTTGTAATTTTTATTTTGTTGTATAAAACTCTAAATGCAAAATCGTAATCTTCGGGATAATTTAAATTTGAAAAACCATTAATTTTATTAAAGTCCTTACGGAACATCATCCAGTTTGAAGATGGCACTGTACATTCTTTATAAATTTCAGAATAATTTTTAGAGTTATTAGTCAATTTATTTAACCATTTAGCGTAATTAATATAGCCTTGTCCCAATTTTTTATCACTTGCAAAATATTTGACACAACCCAATGAAATATGTTGTCGTCCAGAAATTTGTAATAAAGTTCTTAATTCGGCAATTTTATAATCCATCATTATATCATCAGCATCCATACGGGTAATAAATTTTCCATTTGCAACTTTTAAACCTGTATTTAAAGCATCAATTATGCCATTTCCATTATTTTTAATTATCTCTATTCTAGAATCTACTTTTTGATAATTAATTGCAGTTTTTTCCGAATCATCTGATGAGTGATCATTAACTAAAATTATTTGAATATTCTTGTAAGTTTGATTAATTATAGAATTTAAACATTCTTTAAAATAAGGACTTGGATTTTTATAAGGAATTATTATACTTACCATAATTTATTTTAAGAATACATTAAAAAAAATATTCAATACAAATATTGATTTTTATATTTGTTTTCTGAAATTATAAATAATGTTTGAAAATTTAACAGAAAGATTCGATAGAGCCTTTAAAGTTCTTAAGGGACACGGTCAGATTACAGAAATAAATGTTGCTGAAACTTTAAAAGAAGTTAGAAGAGCTTTGTTGGAAGCAGATGTAAGTTTTAATACTGCAAAAGCTTTTTCATCTAGAATAAAGGAAAAAGCTTTAGGTCAGAATGTTTTAAATAGCATTTCTCCCGGACAACTCTTGGTGAAAATTACTCAGGAAGAATTAACTGAATTAATGGGTAGCGAAAAATCCGAGATTAATATTAGTGGAAGTCCATGTATTATTTTAATGTCTGGATTACAGGGTTCTGGAAAAACAACTTTTTCTGGAAAATTAGCTAATTATTTAAAAAATAAAAAAAATAAAAAACCACTATTAGTAGCTTGTGATGTTTATAGACCTGCAGCTATTGATCAATTGCATATAGTTGGTGAAGGAATTGGAGTCGAAGTATTTTCTGATAAAGAAGAAAAAAACCCTTTAAATATTGCTAAGGCTGGTGTTAAATTCGCTAAAGACAATGGTTTTAATTTAGTAATTATTGATACTGCTGGTAGATTGGCTGTTGATGATGTTATGATGAAAGAAATTGCTGACTTAAAAGATATTATTAAGCCAACAGAAACTCTATTCGTTGTGGATTCTATGACTGGCCAAGATGCTGTAAATACTGCTAAGGCTTTTAATGAAAAAGTAGATTTTGATGGAGTTGTTTTAACTAAACTTGATGGTGATACTAGAGGTGGAGCTGCTTTGTCGATTAAATCAATTGTAAATAAACCAATTAAGTTTATAGGAACTGGTGAGAAAATGGATGCATTAGATGTATTTCATCCAGAAAGAATGGCAGATAGAATTCTGGGAATGGGCGATGTTGTTTCTCTTGTTGAAAGAGCTCAAGAACAATTTGATGAAGAATCAGCTAAAAAACTCCACAGGAAAATCAAGAAAAATAAATTTGATTTTAATGATTTTAGAGATCAAATAGGTCAAATTAAAAAAATGGGTGGGGTAAAAGACATTGCAAGCATGATTCCTGGAATGAAGAAAGCTATGAACGGAAATGAAGTTGATGAGAATTCCTTTTTACCTATTCTAGCAATGATTGATTCCATGACTCCAAAAGAAAGAGAATTTCCCGATGTTATCAATATGAAAAGAAAAAAAAGAATTGCACTTGGAAGTGGAAATGAAATAAATGAAGTCAATAAGCTAATGAAACAATTTAATCAAACTAAAAAAATGATGAAACTCATGAGTAATAAACAAAACATGATGAATATGATGAAACAGTTTAAGAAAATGGGCGGAAAAATGCCAATGTAAACTATGGAATTATTAGACGGAAAAAAAACATCCTTAGAAATTCAAAATGAATTGGGTGCTAAAGTTAATAAACTTGTTAAAAAAGGGAAAACTCCTCCACATTTGGCAGCTATTCTTGTTGGCGAAGATGGTGCAAGTAGAACCTATGTTAACGCTAAAGTTAAAGCTTGTGAGAATATAGGTTTTAAATCTACGCTTCATAAATTAAATGCAGATGTAAGTCAATCAGAACTTTTAAAATTGATAGACACATTAAATAGAGATAATTCAATTGACGGTTTTATTGTCCAACTCCCTTTGCCAAAACATATTGACGATAATAAAATAACTTTAGCCATAAATCCTAAAAAAGATGTAGATGGTTTTCACCCTGAAAATGTTGGAAAAATGACTTTAGGATTACCGACTTTTTTACCAGCGACTCCAAATGGAATAATGGAATTATTGAAAAGATATAACATTGAGACTGAAGGTAAAAATACTGTTGTTATAGGTAGAAGTAGTATTGTTGGTACTCCAATGAGCATTTTAATGTCTAGAAAGAGTAACCCAGGCAATTCTACAGTTACTTTAGCTCATAGTAAAACTCAAAATTTAAAAGATATTTGTTTAAAAGCAGATATTTTAATTGCAGCAATTGGATTACCAGAGTTTGTCACTTCAGAGATGGTGAAGCCTAATGCTGTAGTAATTGATGTTGGTATTCATAGAATTGAAGATGACTCTAAAAAAAATGGGTTTCGTTTAATTGGGGATGTAAAATTTGATGAAGTTTCTTCAATTTGTTCTTTTATTAGTCCAGTTCCAGGTGGAGTAGGTCCTATGACAATTGCATCATTATTAATGAATACATATTCGGCTTGTAATGGCAGAGATTAAAAAAATACTTGTTGCAAATAGAGGGGAAATAGCACTTAGAGTGATGAGAACTTGTAAAAGGTTAAAAATCAAAACTGTTGCTATATTTTCAGAAGCTGATAAAGATTCTTTATTTGTAAGTTATGCGGATGAAAAAATTTTAATTGGTCCAGCTCCTTCTAAATTGAGTTATTTAAATCAAGATTTAATTATTCAAAAAGCTGTTGAAATTAATGTCGATGCTATTCACCCTGGGTATGGTTTTTTATCTGAGAACGCTGCTTTTGCTTCTAAAGTTATTAAAGCCGGAATAATTTTTATCGGACCATCTGCTGAGTCTATTAAAGTTATGGGAGATAAATTATCTGCAAAAAAAACAGTTTCAAAATTTGACATTCCTTTAGTACCTGGTTTAGACAAGGAGATAAAAGATGTTAACCTAGCAATGAATGCTGCAGAAAAAATTGGATTCCCAGTTTTAATTAAGGCTTCTGCTGGTGGAGGCGGTAAAGGAATGAGAATTGTTAATAAGAAAGATGAATTTAAAGACCAAATACAAAGAGCAGTTAGTGAGGCTAAAAATTCATTTGGAAATGGTGCAGTTTTTATAGAAAAATATCTCACTAAACCTAGACACATAGAAATTCAAATTTTGGCAGATCAGTATGGTGAAGTAATTCATCTTTTTGAAAGAGATTGTTCTATTCAAAGAAGACATCAAAAGATAATTGAAGAAGCACCATCTTTTTTAATTTCTAATGAATTAAGAAATAAAATGGGCGAGGCTGCTTGTAATGTAGCAAGATCTTGTAATTACCACGGGGCAGGTACTGTTGAATTTATTTTTGAAAACAATGCTTTTTATTTTTTAGAAATGAATACTCGTCTTCAGGTTGAACATCCTGTTACTGAAATGATAACAGGTCTTGATTTAGTAGAAGAACAAATTAATATTGCTCAAGGAAATCCTTTAAGAATTTCTCAAAAAGATCTAAAAATTAATGGTCATTCTATTGAAATTAGAGTTTGTGCTGAAGATCCATTCAATAATTTTTTGCCTGATACTGGAATAATAGAGTTGTATGAAATCCCCTCTGGAAAAGGCGTCAGAGTTGATGACTGTACCCATGTAGGGTCTGAAGTTTCTATATATTATGACCCTATGATATCCAAATTAATAGTTCATGGTGAAAATAGGGAAGAGGCTATTGAAAAAATGATTAAGGCTATTGAACAGTACACTATTTATGGTGTTAAAACAACACTTCCTTTTTGTTATTACTCTTTAAATCATTCTGATTTTAAATCAGGAGATTTTGATACAAGTTTTGTGAGTTTATACTTAGAAGACTTTAAAAGTATTACCTCATTTGATAACAATGAAGCTGGTTTAGCTGCAATTTATCATATAAATAAAACAGATAAAATCCAAGATTATTTCCTTCCCTACAAAGCTAACAGTTGGAGAAAAAGCATCTAAAACTGTCTTTATGGCAGTTTGTTTGTCAGCAATTTAGTTTCATTTCTGCCAAAAGCATTAAAATCACATTTAAATTATTGATGGCATATACTTTGTTATAATCCAATAAATTAAATACAATAAAATGGGAAAAATTATAGGCATTGATTTAGGAACTACCAACTCTTGCGTTAGTGTAATGGAGGGTAATGAACCAGTTGTAATTCCAAATAGCGAAGGCAAAAGAACAACTCCATCAGTAGTTGCTTTTGTAGAAGGTGGCGAAAGAAAAGTTGGAGATCCTGCCAAAAGACAAGCGATTACTAATCCTGAAAATACTATTTATTCCATCAAAAGATTTATGGGTAATAGATTTGATGAAGTTAGTAAAGAAGTTAAAAGAGTTCCTTATTCCGTAATTAAAGGAGACAATAATACACCAAGAGTTAGTGTTGAAGACAGAAAATACTCTCCGCAAGAAATTTCTGCAATGATTTTGCAAAAAATGAAAAAAACTGCCGAGGATTTTATTGGTCAAGAAGTTTCCGGTGCTGTTATTACAGTTCCTGCATATTTTAATGATGCACAAAGACAAGCTACGAAAGAAGCTGGTGAAATTGCTGGTCTTAAAGTTGAAAGAATTATTAACGAACCCACTGCTGCTGCTTTAGCTTACGGAATGGATAAGTCTGGCAAAGACATGAAAATAGTTGTATTCGATTTTGGTGGTGGAACACATGATGTTTCAATTCTAGAATTAGGTGACGGTGTTTTTGAAGTTCTTTCAACAGATGGCGATACCCATCTTGGTGGTGATGACGTTGATCAGAAAATTATCGATTGGTTATCAAGTGAATTTAAAAAAGATGAAGGAATTGACCTCAAGAAAGATCCTATGGCATTACAAAGGTTAAAGGAGGCTGCTGAAAAAGCAAAAATTGAGCTTTCTTCTTCTGCATCTACAGAAATTAACTTACCTTATATTATGCCTGTTGACGGAATTCCTAAGCACTTGGTTAGAAGTTTGACAAAAGCAAAATTTGAACAACTCATAGACGATTTAGTTAAAAGAACGATAGAACCTTGTAAGTCTGCTTTGAAAAGCGCAGGATTATCTACTTCCGATATTAATGAAATTATTTTAGTTGGTGGTTCAACAAGAATTCCTGCAATTCAAGAAGCCGTTGAAAAGTTTTTTGGTAAATCTCCATCAAAAGGAGTTAATCCTGATGAAGTTGTTTCTTTGGGAGCAGCAATTCAAGGAGGAGTTCTTACGGGGGAAGTTAAAGACGTTTTACTTTTAGATGTTACTCCACTTTCTTTGGGTATTGAAACTATGGGAGGTGTTTTTACTAAATTAATTGACTCTAACACAACAATACCTACTCAAAAATCTCAAGTATTTTCTACTGCTGCTGACAATCAGCCATCAGTTGAAATTCATGTTCTTCAAGGAGAAAGGTCAATGGCCAACGATAATAAAACAATTGGGAGATTTCATTTAGATGGAATACCACCATCTCCAAGAGGAGTTCCACAAGTTGAGGTTTCTTTCGATATTGATGCTAATGGTCTTATTCAGGTAAAAGCTATTGATAAAGCTACGAACAAAGAACAATCAATCAGAATTGAAGCGTCTTCTGGACTTTCAGATGAAGACATTGAGAAAATGAAAAAAGAAGCTGAAGCTAATGCCGATGCCGATCAAAAAGTTAAAGAAGAAGTTGAAAAAGTAAATGCTGCTGATAGTTTAATTTTTCAAACTGAAAAGCAGTTAAAGGAGTATGGAGATAAAATTCCTGAAGAAAAGAAGAAACCTATTGATGAAGCTTTAGCTGAGCTAAAGACTGCTCATGCTGCTAAAGATCTAGATACTATTGACTCAGCTATGGAAAAATTAAACACTTCTTTTCAAGCTGCTAGCCAAGATATGTACCAATCAACTAATGGTGATCCATCTGCTGCTAAAGGTGAAGAGCCAAAAGCTGAAGATAAAGGTAAATCTGATGAAGAAGTTACTGATGTAGATTTTGAAGAAGTTTAATTTTTTTAATTACTATATATTTAAAGCTGGTGACTCGCCAGCTTTTTTTTGATTTAAACTTTACTTAAAAGATATTTTTTTCTCTACAGAGCCATCGCTGTATAAAAATATCAATATAGTATTAGGTTCTGGAATTGATTCTTGACCCAATAAATTAAACACTTTAATAACTATTTTGTTTTCATTAGTTTCAATGTTTGTTATACTATTTATTGGACTTCTAAATGAACGCGTTGCACGTACTTTATATTCTAAAATTTTACCTCTCAAAACAGAAAAATTGCTTGGATATACTGCGTAAGCATTTCTGTAATCTATTGTGCTGGGAGTTTCTGTAGAACTCCAATAAGGATATAGTGTTGCGAAATCATCAAACAAGTGTCCTCCATTAATTAAAGCAACAGAATCAATTAAAGCTTTATAACTAAATATTTCTTCCAACTCCTGCTTAGAAGGTAAAAACCAATCATTGTATCCTCCTCTATTGGAGTTAACACATAAATGAGCAGCAAAATTTCCATTAGAATAAAAGCTTATAAAATTTTGAGTATTAGTTTCTCCAGAACCTAAAAAAGGTGAAGAAGTTCCAGGAACATGGTTAGAATAATTACCCCACCTAGATAATAAAGTGTCAAATGAAGTTGTTCCCCCAACTGGGTTTGGATTTGATAGATCGGCAATATCAACAATTAAACCACCACCAAATGAATCTAAATAAAAAACAACCCCACCTTGATAAAAATCGCCAATTGATTGGGCTTTAACATTAGAGTTTATTAATTTAAAAAAAATAAATAGCATTAAAATTTTTTTCATTTTTATAATAATTTAAAATTATTTTAGATTGAAACACCCACTATTTAAGATTTTAATATTTTTAATTTTTGGTATTTATTGCGAGATAACCTTTAATGTTTTTCAAAAAGAATTTCACTTAATAATTATTTTCAATTTATTCCTATTAGTTTTTTTTGAAAAAGTTCTTCAGAATTCAAGTTACGTTAAAAAAATTTTATTTGAGTTTCTCATTGCTTTTTCACTTATTGTTTCGGGTATAATTCTAGTTGATTTTAAAAATGATTCCTCGTATTTAAATTATATTGGAAATTCTAAAGATATATTGAAGAGTAAAAAAGCTACTGAGTCAAACTTAAGAATATATGAGCCAATAGTAATATTAGAAAAATTAGTTAAGATAAAATGTGAAATATTAACCGTAACTAAAGGTTCATTAAAAAAGAACTTAAAAGGAAAAATTTTAATTTATCTAACAAAGGATAGTAGTTCAATCAAACTTATGCCAGGAGATGAAATTATGGCAAATTGTAATTTCATAGAATTATCTAATCCTAAGAATCCACATCAATTTAATTACTCAAACTATTTAAGTTCTAAGCAAATTCAATATTCAGCTTTTGTTAAAAATAATTGGCAATTTATAAGCTCCTCATTAACTGTAAAAAGATTTTCTACAATAATTAGAGATAAATGTTTGAAAATACTTGTAGATAGTGGTCTTAAATCAGATGATTTTGCAATTGCTTCTGCTCTTACTTTTGGTTATAAGGATGAGTTAAGTCAGAATGTAAAAGGTGTTTTTTCTAAAACTGGATCTATGCATGTTCTCGCTGTTTCAGGTCTTCATGTAGGAATTATTTTTTTAATTATTTCTTCAATATTTAATTTTTTTAATTCTTCACTTAAATTTAAAATTTTAAAACAATTAATTATAATATTAACTGTCTGGTTCTATGCATTTATAACAGGATTAACCCCATCTGTACTAAGAGCAACAACAATGTTGACTTTTTTTTCAATGGCTGAAATTTTTAGTAAATCATCTAATATTTATAATATTCTGGCATCCTCAGCTATTTTATTACTAATTATAAATCCCTATTTAATTGTTCATGTTGGATTTCAGTTAAGTTTCTTAGCTGTATTTGGAATTGTTTATATGTATCCGTTAATTAATAACTTATTATTTTTTGAAAGTAAACTATTGAGTAAAACTTGGGCAATTACATCAGTTTCAATTTCTGCTCAAGTAGCCACATTCCCGATAAGTATTTATTATTTTCATCAATTTCCAAATTTTTTTATTTTAAGTAATTTATTGGTGATTCCTACAGTATTTGTTTTGTTGATATTAGGTTTGCTAATTATTTTATTTTCTATAATCCCCTCTGTTTCTTTTTTTTTAGCTAAAGTTATGTCTTTCTTGATTTCAATATTAGTTAAATTTCTTTTTTTAATAGAGTCTCTCCCTTATTCTACAACTAAGGATTTATATATTTCTAAATCTGAAACAGTATTAATTTATATCTTAGTTATTCTTGTTCTCTTGTATACTAAGTACCATAAAAAGGTCTTATACCATCTCATTTTTTTTGTTTCATTTTTAATTATTGGTATTGATTTTAAAGAAGATTATGATAGAACTGGATCAAAAAGAATAATTGTATATAGTTTGCCAAATTATACAGCAATTGATTTAGTTTCTGAAAATGAGCATTATTTTATAGCTAAAAAAAGTTTTTTCAATAATAAAAAGCTTATGAATACTAATATTAAAAATAACTGGGCTTACAATGATTTGACAAGAGCTGAATTTATTTCTTTAGATACCCTTAAGTCTAAAACTATCAAATGGGAAAATAAATCTATAGCTTTAATTGAAAATGAATGGAAATATGATTCTACTATTGATTTCGCAATATTGAACATTAAAGCTTTAGAAAACTCTATAATAGAAAAAGAAAACTTACCATTCTTTATTATTTTAAATAGTAGAGGAAATAAAATTAATAAAAAACAAAATTTTAAGTTTTTGAAAGGTAAAAATTTATTGCATGAATTAGAAAATGATGGTGCTTTTATATACGATTTTAACTCTGAAAGCTTATGAATAATAAATAGATTAGTTAAGTATCATTTAATAAATTAAAATTACTGGTTAAATTAATTGTATTTTTTTTTAAATTTATTTCTTTAAAATTTTCATGAAAAATATTTTAACTACAATTTTTATTTTTTCCCCGTTCTTGTTTTTTGCTGGGGAATGGTCAGGTGATGAAATTATTGAAAAGCAGCAGCCGCTGGATATGTCGCCATTATTCTTTATTATAGCAAGTCTATTTATAGGTATTTTCACTAAAAAGTTTTTAAAAAAAATACCTATTCCATTTACAGTTATATTACTTATTATAGGACTTTTTTTAGGTGTTTTAGACCGTTTTGAATGGATAGAAAATCTAAAATTACTCAAGAATTCAATTTTTTGGGCTGGCCATATTAAGCCAGAAATTATATTGTATGTTTTTCTTCCAACTTTAATTTTTGAAGCTGCATTTGATTTAGATGTTCATACTTTTAAAAAATCTTTTTGGAATGCTTTTTTAATGGCTGTCCCAGGAATTATTGTAGCTATTTGCATTAGTGCAGCAATGGCCATGGGAATAAAGTATCTTGGAATTGGGTTTGGCAATTGGGACTGGTACGTTTCTTTAATGTTTGGTTCTGTAATTTGTGCCACAGATCCTGTAGCAGTTGTTTCTTTATTAAAAGAATTAGGAGGAGGTAAGCGTTTAAGAACTCTTATTGAGAGCGAATCTCTTCTTAATGATGGTACTGCAATTGTTATTTTTATGGTCTTTTTTTCAATAATAACAGGAACTGCAATTGATGATAATTTCTCTCATCCACTTCTTGATTTTCTTATTGTTACCCTTGGAGGTGCTGCAATTGGAGCTGCTATCGGATTTTTAACTTTAGCTCTTTTTAAAACGGTTTTTAATGATGCTTTATTTGAGATAACAGCTATCATTGGATCTGCTTATCTTACTTTCTATATTGCGGAAAGTTTACATTGGTCAGGAGTCATAGGTTTAGTTACTTTAGGGTTGTTAATGGCTGGAAGAGGTAAAACTAGGATTAGCCCAGAAGTTGGTCATTTTCTTCATGAATTTTGGGTATTAGCTGCTTTTATTGCAAATACTTTAATTTTTATTATTGTTGGTGTAATTATTGCTCACAGAACAAGATTTGAATTAGAAGATTTCATTGATTTAGGAATTGTTTATATAGGAATTCATTTAATAAGAGCTTTAATAATTTTTGTATTATATCCCATAATGAGAAAAATTGGTTATGGTGTTACAGTCAAAGATTCCATTGTTTTATGGTGGGGTGGACTAAGAGGTGTAATTGGATTAGCAATGGCTTTAATAGTTGCTGAAACTTCAAATATTGACCATGAAATAAGAGACCAGTTTCTATTTATAACTGCTGGTATTGTTTTACTTACTTCTTTAATCAATGCAACTACGATTAAAAGCTTAGTTAAGGGACTTGGTTTAACCAAAATTTCTCTTTCCAAAGCAACTTTATTAAGCAATACTTTAGAAAAATTAAGAGAAAGTTCTAAAAAGAGATTAGAATTAATGAAAAAAGACCGTTTTATGGGTGGGGCAGACTGGAACCAAGTAGAAAAATATTTTCCACCAATTTGGAATCCATCTTCCGATGAAACCTTAGAAAAAGTAGATGACGGTTTAATTAGAGAACTCAGAATAAATTTATTAAATAGAGAAAAAACTTCCTACTGGAAATATTTTAGTAGTGGATTATTAGGAATAAAAGCATATAACCTTTTGTCTAAAATAAATAATGAACTTTTAGATGAAGATGGTAAATTATCAACAGCAAAATCATCTAATATTGATTTATTAGGAAGAAGTTCTAAACTTTTTAACGAAGTTAAAGAATGGTCTATTTTAAAAAGATCTTCTTACACTAATTTATTCGATCAATTGTATATAAATTATGATGCTGTTAGAGCTATGATTAAGTCACAAGAAAATCTTTTGGAATTGCTCAATAACCTAGAACTAGATTCTACTAATACTGAAGAGCAAAGTAAAGTTATTAAGGAGTTAAAAGATGAAGTAAACGAGAAAAAAATTCATGGACTTACTTTTTTAAGAAACTTAAAAAAAGCTTTTCCAGATATTTATCATACAATTGAGACTAGGCAAGCAAGTAGAGATTTATTGAATTTTCAAAAAAGTGAACTCAAAAGCATGATTAAGTTAGGAAGATTGGATAAAGATGAATCAGAAACATTTTCCAATCAAATAGAGGCTAAAATGAATAGTATTTTATCAAAACCACCTGTTTTTAAACTTCCAGAAGCTATAAAATTATTAAAACAGATTCCATGGTTAGAAAAAATTGATGATTCTAAATTAGAAGGCATTGCTAAGATAATGGATGTTAAAATTTTCCCTCCTAAGTATGATTTTGATAACGAATTAAATACAAATAATATAGGAATTATAGTTAGAGGAACTGGTGAAATAGTTTCTTCAAAAGGATCTTCCGATTTAGATAAAGGTTTTATTATTTCAAAAATCAATAAAAATTTTACTGTAGGTAGTCAAATAATTTCTAAGTCACCACTTACCACTGTATGGATAGCTGAAAATAATATTAAGCAGTTCGAGAAGTTTGCCTCTAATTTTAATAGTGAAATTAAATAAATTTACTAACCATTATTTAATTTTAATTACTTAATTTGTAATATGAAAATAATATATACCTCAATAATATTTCTAATTCCTATTTTAATTTTTTCACAAAATTCTGGTAAGTTAGATCATCAAAAAAGAGTTTACATAAACAATGGTAACACATATGTACAAAAGTCATTGCCTCTTTATCTAAAGTTTTCTGTAGATCCTAATGGTGAAAACTATGATTTAAATAGTAAAGTTTCAAAGGATTATTCCAACCCTATGTTTTTAGATACTGAGGGTGTTAACTATATTAGAAGTAAATGGGCAGTAGATAAAACCACAAAAAAATTAGCTTCGCCTAAACAAGAAATATTGTACGAATTGTATGCCGATGGTTTAGCTCCTAAAACAAATTCTGTATTTAAAGATGCACCTAAGTACACGTCAAATAAAAATTATTTTGGGAAAGGTCTTGTAGTTGATTTATCAGCTAAAGATTTTGGATCTGGATTAGAAAACATTCATTTTTCTTTAGGAACAGAAAGTTTTAAAGTTTACAATTCAAATTTAATTATGGACAAAGAGGGAACATTCGAATTGTATTATTATTCCTCTGATAATGTTGGAAATTCTGAAAAAATTAAAAACAAAAGCTTTGTAGTTGATTTAACATCACCTTCATCCAATCATTCTATCAAAGGAATCGTATTTGAAGAAAATATATTATCTCCAAGTAGTAGTTTTTTTATTACTTCTACAGATAATTTATCCGGAGTAAAAAACACTTTTTATCTATTTGATGAATTAAATAAATCAACTTTTAAATCTAATATTAAATTATCTAGCTTAAATGATGGTGAACATATTTTAAAATATTGGTCAAATGATAATGTAAAAAATAGTGAGCTTGACAATGCTAAAACTTTTTCTTTTTATTTAGATAAAATAGCTCCAGTATCTAAACTTGAAATTTCTGGTGATTCTTTCATTGGTAACTACAATTATGTTAGTGAAAGAACTAAAATTAACCTCTCTTCAACAGATAATAAGGCTGGTGTTAAAAATATACATTATAGAATAAATGGTAAAGAAAAAAATATTTATATCGGTCATTTTCATTTACCAAACAAGCAAGGACTTTACACAATTAAGTATGATGCAATTGATAATGTAGAAAATCTTTCTAAAAATTATTACAAAACTGTATTTTTAGATAATACTCCACCTGAAACCTGGATAAAGTACGGATCACCACAGTTTTTTAAAGATGGTGAATTATTCATCTCCAATAAAACTAAAGTAGTTCTAAAATCTAAGGATAATGAGTCTGGTGTTAAAAATACTTTTTATTCTATTGATGGCGAATCTATGAAAGATTATAGCTCATTTGTTGTTGAAAATGAGGGGAAACATACTGTTAGTTTTTATTCAACTGATAACGTTAATAATTCTAATAAGCAAAGGGATAGCAAATGTCATGTTGATAATACACCACCAGAGATTTTTCATAATTTTAGTATTGAACCATCAGGAACTAAAAATAAGAAAGGTGAAAGTTTAAATGTATATCCAAACTATACAAGACTGTATTTAGGTGCAACAGATCAAAAAGTAGGTACAGATAAAATACTTTATTCTATTGGTAATGGTAAACTAGTTCCTTATTCTAGTGGAGAATCTTTAGATATATCTGAACTTAATACATTTTTAAAGAATAAGCTCTATGAAATTAATATTCAGGCCATAGATAAACTCGGCAACAAAAGCGAAAAAACAATTAAATTTTTCGTTGGTAAAGAGTAATTGTTAGAGATATTATTTTTTTAATATTGATAAATTACTTAATATAAAAATAGCTATTCCTACTGGCATTAACATTACTCCAAAAAAAACTGATAACCTAGTCACCCATTTATTTGCTTTTATTTCTATACTTTTTTTCCATATCCATCTAGTAGCTATAATATCACCCGCTACCATGTGTGCCCAAATTGCTGAAACTCCTGCTTTAGTTCCCATTCCAATTGCAAGTCCTTCAAGGAACCCGTCTGAGTTAGAAGAGCCACTTACAAGATCTATTAATCCTTGAGGATTGTATATCATTAGAATAAACCAAAAAACAATTGGACCTAAGAAAAACCATGGTCCTTTAAGAAGTTTTTTTGTTTTATCAGTTTCAGGATTTATTAGCATAGCTATCCAAAAGGGACCTACCCAAAATGTTGAAATTATAAATGATATTTCATAAATATCCATATTTTAAATTTTAATTTGAACACAAAGGTAGAAATTCCTAGGCATGGATGGTATTATTCCAGGTCCAGGATAACCGGTTGCTCTTCTTGTAAAGTAATTTATATTAGTAATATTATTAATCCCAAACTCCAACTGCAGTTTTTTAATACTAATTTTTCCCGAAAAGTCCATTGTATAATAAGTCGGAATAAGACCTACAATTCCATGTGGATGACTTTCTGAATTAGTAGCATCTGAAAAATGTTCTTTGGTATAGCTAAATTGGTAGGATAGAGAATATTTTTCGTTTCCAATTGACAAACCACTTTTTATTGAAATATTAGGGACCAACTCTACTTTTTTATTGTTGTATGCTGGTTCATCGGAATCAATATATTTTGCATCATTGTAAGAGAAATTTATAAAAGTACTTAGCTTATTATTTGAATTTTCGTTAATCAATATTTTCCACCAATCTGTTTCAACCATCATTTCATATCCAATTGTTCTGGACTGTGAAACATTAGTTCTTAATTGAAAGTAGGGTGCTGTAGTTTGAGGAAGATTGTTAAAATTTGAAATGTTATTTTGAGTTACCCATACAGTTCCAATTCTATTGTTATAAAATAAATAATATAGTGACGCATCAAAATATAGTTTATTGCTTTTACTTCCTCTTATTCCTAAGTCAAAATTATATCCTCTTTCGTCCTTTAACTCAGGGTTAATTTGGAAGTTAGGATTTGTGATTTGCATATCAGAAAAATTAATACTTCTGTAGTTTTGAGAAAAATTTGAGTATACCTCGATTTTTTCTTTTAGTTTATAATTTAGTCCAACTCCTACAATTAAAAAATCACGAGATTGATTATTTTTCTCTCTAAATACAGTGTCAAATAGAATATTATTTGCATTGTCAAGTTCTTGTCGTCTGAAAATCCCATCAGATGATGTGGAAATATATTCGTATCTAAAGCCTGGCGTCACACTTAATTTATTGTTAATATTAAAAATATTTTCTCCAAATAAAGCTATATTTAAGCTAGGAAACTTATAGTTTGTTGCTTCACTTAATGAAGAATCGTTCATATTGATGACGTCCTCAGTGAAATTAAAGTCAGGAGTGCTTAAATTATTACCATTGGCTTGAATATTATTATTAAACCCTTTGTACATTCTAGCCCCAATTAGAAATGCACTAGGGTTATTTAAGAACTCATACAAATGAATTAATCTAGACTCATTTCCTATGTTGTTAAACTCGCCAGAAATTATATTTCTTTCTTGCATAAAATCAATATAAAAAGGTTTGTCTAAATTTCCAACAGCTTTTCTAGAAGCTATTAATCCAAATGTTCGACTATTAAATTTAGTATTAGAATTTAACTCTAAATCATATTGAATAGCACATAGATTCCAGTCTACTTCAAACCAGTTTCTTTCTCTAACTGATGTATCTGGTTTTAATTTAAATTGTTTATCTGTTAATCCACCTGGTTGTTGGGCTAGATAATACATTTTTGTGAATTCAATACTTAAAGAAGATTGATTATTTATCTTGTTATTGACTTTTACATATCCACTTTTAACATCAAAACTTGAGTTTGCTCTAAAATCATCTCCAAATTTATAGTTCCCATATCCATAATAACTCCAATTTTTAGAAGTTCCTCCGATACTTAAAAATGTATTATTTAAACCATAGGAACCAATTGTATTTCGAATTACAGCTTCTATTTTTTTATTTGGATGACCTTCTTTAAGTTTGAAATTTACAAGTCCCCCAAATTGTGGTCCAAATTGTAATGATGCAGCTCCTCTTATAAGTTGTATTTCATCAACAGCTTCAGATGGGGGAGTATAGTAGCTCTCAGGATACCCTAATGCGTCTGCACTAATATCATATCCATTTTGTCTTGTATTGAAGTTCGAAGTTCTACTTGGATTTAACCCTCTTCCTCCTAAACCTAGTTGAATTCCAGCTCCATCACTTTCCCATATATTTAGCCCAGGTATTTTAGCATAAATTTGTCGACTTTGATTCGTTGCTTTATTAGCGTCTGTATTTTCAACATTAATTGCTTCAGTTTTTTTTCCTAGGGTTATCATTACACCCTCAATTGCACGTAATTTTCTAATATTAAATTCATTTTGATCAATTATCTCAAATTCTTCAAGATTATAGGTCTTTTCTTTTAAAATTAATTTATCCAAATAGTTCATACTAGATATTATATTAATCTTTTTGGTTAAATTTTCATAACCAATAGATTGAAACTCTAATAAGTAATCACCATATTTTAGCTTTTGAGTAGAAAAAAACCCATTCTCGTTAGTATAGATAACTTTGTCAATATTTTTTAAAAATACGGTGGTGTAAGGTATAGGATCTTTATTTTCATCTAAAATAACTCCAGATATTTTCCCAGTCTGTGTAAATCCATTAATGGTACAAAGTAATATTATTAATAGGAGTTTAATCTTCATAAGGTAGTATCCATGATTTATTAGAAAAACCTCTTTTTTCACTTGTTAAATTAATATTATTATCTACGAATGATCTACTTCCTTTGTTGAATAAACTTACTTTAACATCTGCAGTAACTTTTGGTGATTTTCCTAAATTAATTATTTCACCATTTCTTTCGGTAATTATGGAATCTTTAAATGTTTTACTAATATGATGAGCAAATTGAAGAATCATATCAGGCTGAGTAGCCATCATTTTTTCTTGTTGAGGAGTTAAATAATTTCTGTTTTCAACTAACATTTTTCTATCCTTTAGAGGTTCATGAATATAAAACTGAGCATATCCTGCTTTTTCAATTAGCATTACTCTCCAGCTAAACCTATATCCTTGTTCAGTCCAAAAAAGTTTTCCAGGATACAATAAATATCTCATTGGTAAAACTAACTGAAGAATGAAAAACGAAACAAATAGTAACTTATAAAAGGGTTTAAATGAATTTTTTGTATTGTATAAATGTTCAGTTTTTGATTCATTTATTTTTAAAGTAAATCTAGAAATAAATTTTATGATTTTTTCATGTAATTTTTCATCAAAATAAATTAAAGTACTTCCAATCATAACTAAAGGGAATACTCCAATAGGAAACATGACTGCGGTCAATAAATGAAAAATAATAACTAGTATATAGCCATAAATTCTCCATCTTTTAGATATTAAAATAAATACAATAAATAAATCAAAAATGGCACCACCCCAACTGAACAAATAAGCTGTAAAATCTTCAAGTAATAATTTTCCTATTATAGGAAAATCAGATTGATGTTTTAACCAATTTATTAATGGTTGCGCTTCAATAAGCCAATGGTAATTAAGTTTTGAAATTCCTGCAAAAATATAGACAAAAGCTATTTGAAGTTTTATAAAATTAATCGTCCAGGATGGAACTTCTTTTATTTTTTTACAAATTCTAAAATAGCAATCAAATGAAAAATTCCTTTGCAGTGGCAAGAATATAAGTATAAAACTCATTAAACTTATAAAATAGTAGTGGTTTAAATAATTTGTTTTATCAATAAGTTCAATGTAAGTAAATGTTAAGAAAAACAATACAATGCTTGCTCTGTATAAAAAGCCAAGTGTTATTAGAAATGAACTAACTAATAATATTCCAAAAAGTATATACATACTTTTTTCATCAAGAGGTCTTACCCAATCAAAACCGTAATATGTGAAATAATATTTTGGTGTTACATAAAAGTCATTTATCCACCCTTTAAGAATGAATCTTAAAGTACTTGCAAACATCATTAATCCAAAAACAATTCTAAAAGTTATTAGAGGAGCAATATTTACTGTATTTTCTGAAAAGTGTTTTATCCACTTATTAATCTCCGTCGTTATCTGCATATGTAATTAAGACTCCTAAAGCTGAAGTCATATCAACTTTTATGTAAGGAACAAGATTTTGCATTGCATCGTATGCTAAATTTACTTGAGAATTATTAGTTACTAGTTCTGAACTTAAAGGATCGTTAAGAGTATTTAAATTTGTTAAGATTAAATCAAACTTAGAATTAACTACTGAAGATAGGTTTTCATTATTACTAGTTGCGTTTACAAAATTCATGTAATCATCAAATCCTATTCCATTTTCGTTAGAACTATAATGAATTCCATTTATATATTTTTGTAAAGATTCAACTGACCTTTTTATAAATGGAAGAGATTGTCCATAATGTAAACATTCTACCAGTTCTGGCAATGGATCATTTGAAAAAAGGTCAAATATGCCTAATGGCAATCCTAATTTACCTCTTCTAACAAAAAACTCATAATCTAGACACATAGAATTAATCATTTCGCTTACAGAACTTCCGTTAGCATTGGTTGTAAAATCAGAAATAAAATCATTTTTATACGTTGACCACTCTCTTACTACGTAAGCTATGTTAGTTACCAATTCATCAGATATTGCATTCATATAGTCTCTTGCATTTTGAGAATTAGTATAGTATGTTATTCTTTCAATTTCTGTTAAACCTCTTTTATTTAGTAAATAATCTAGCGCTTGAAATCCTTTAAGATCATTGCTACTAATAGTATTAAAATCCCAACTACCACTTGTGATGTTTTTGTCTATATTAAATGTATCAGCAGGAAACGTATTTGTCTGTGTTTTAAGGATTATTAGTGTAGAAGGACCAAAATCTATAAAGGATATATCTTGCCATGATAAAAGAGCATTATGCCATGAATTTCTAACTTTAGAAAGTCCCGAAACTGTCGGCTGTTGAGTGAATTCTTTAATTGAGCTATCTAAAGATTTTAAATTTAAATTATACTGGTTATATGAGGGGATTATATAATTATTGGTAATATTAGATAATAAAACTTCTTTATCAAATTCTTCGTATAAACAGCTGTTATTATCTTTTTTAGCAGATGAGTCATAATTAATAGCATTAGGATCTTTACAACCTTTTTTAGAGCATCCACTAAAAAGCAATAAAGTAGTTGGTAAAAATATTTTTAAAAATGACTTAATCATATCTGTAATTTTAAAATAAATAATCACTGGATTAAATACATCCAGTGATTATAATTAATTATTTAGTTAAACAAGAATTATTATAAACCAGCAACTTCCGTAGCACTAAATCCAGCTGCAGCAGCAATATCGTCAATCATTTCTTGAAGTGAAACATTTGAAGGTAAAGTAGCCAAAGAAGTAAAGTTTCCAATGTTAGTATTTAAATCAACAACATTTGCAGATGGAGTATCAGGAGAAGTTGTAGCAAACTGAATACCCATTATAAATGCTAAAGCTTCAGATAGACTGTGATTAATTTTTGCTTGGGTTGAAGTACCTGCATTTTTTTTAGAAATTACGTCTTTTAAATAGTGAATTGCCATTCCTGCAACCATGTCTCTTAATTCTTCAAAAATAATAGCTTTTTGTTCTAGAGCATGAGTAATATTTCCAGCACTTAAAGCTGCTCTACCAGTTCTAAAAGCCGTAGTGATATCAGTAGCAGTTCCCAAAGTATTTTCTAAATAAGCCTGTGTAGCATATTTACCCCAGAATCTAATGTCGGCAGTATCAGGAAAAGCAGTAAATTCAGTGAAATAACCATAAGCTTCATCCCAGTGGTGCTCCATTAATGTATAATGTTTCCCCGCAGAAGCATCAACTGCTACAGTATTATCATCATTAGCAATATTTTCAAGGTAATTTTGTGATAATTGACTAACAAAACATGCACTCATTAGACCTTTTTCAATCATTTGAGTCCATTCTAGTCCATTGGAATCTTGTAAATATTGATTATTACTGCTTGGGGTTGCTGCGGCTGCAGCATCCATCCATCCTTCAAATAATGCTTGAATACTTGGGGAATCCATAGCTGTTTTACTTTTTAATTGCTTTGAAGCATCGTATGTTCCAGTCCATCCAGGTGTTCCAGAATTGGAATACATATCTTTTAGCTTTTGTCCATCTAAAACAGCGGTACTATTATTAGCTGTTTTTAAATAAGAAACTATTTCAGAAAGCATATTCATTCTCTGTGTTTGACCTCCGTAAGAAACAGTATTGTTTCCAGACGCGTCTGTAAAAGTATAAGTAGATGGAACAGTATACGTGATATCTGACTCGTATTCACAGCCTTCATTTTTATCTGCACTAGAATCATAATTTAATGCCAAAGGATCTGTACATCCTTTCTTTTTACAACTCATTACTGTCGCAACAAGAGCAAAAGATATTAAAAGTTTAAAATTGAGTTTATTCATTTTTTCAAGTTTTAATTTTTTATAAAATTCATTAATTTCGATGCAAAAATAGTGCAAGACTATGCTTTCAACAATACCTTTTTTATGGTATTTTAGAATGATTCTAAATAGTAATTTAAATTATCACTAATATTTAGGTGATTTATAAAAAAAATAGGATATTGTTACTTGTTTTTTAAAGCATTCAAAATTAAATCAGAATTTGATTTTAGTTCTGTTATATTTTTTAGTAATTTTTTATTTTTGACTTCTTTAAAAATATTCTCAATTTTACATTGTCTAATTATTTTACCATTGTCCATAAAAATAATTTCATCAGCAATATCTAAGGCATCTAGAATGTTGTGGGTAATGAAAATTGATGATTTTCCAATTTCTTTAATTATGGTTCTAACATCTTTACGTAGTTTTGACTTTAATTCAGTATCTAAATTACTAAAGGGTTCATCAAGTAGTAATAGGGAAGGGTCTAGGGCCAATGATCTAGCTAATGCTACTCTTTGTTGTTGTCCCCCACTTAGTTCATGTGGATACCTATTAAGGAAATTCTCCATTCTAATAATCTTTAACAATTCCTCTACTTTTTTATTCTTATTTTTAACAAGCCCAAATTCTATATTTTCTATAACAGTCATATGAGGAAATAGTGAAAAGTCCTGGAAAACAAGTCCAACATTTCTGTCTTTAGGAGCTACAATAAATTTATCATTGCTCACTATTTTTTCTTTAACTTTAATTGAACCCTTGTCTGGTCTTTCTAAACCAGCAATAAGTCTAAATAATGTTGACTTACCAGTTCCACTTTCACCAACAATCGCACAAATATTACCAGACTCAATACTAAAACTACAATCTGAAACAACTTCTAGTTTAGATTCATAAGACTTAGATAAATTTTCAATTTCTAATATTTTCATAATTAGCTTATTTATTATTTATTTAATTTGAAACGATAATTTACAACAGATATCATACTGCCAATAATAAATATCAAAAATAATGCTGGTAATGCAGCTTCAGCTACCCTTTCATCTTCTGCATATTCATAGGCTTTAATAGCCAACGTGCTTAAATTATATGGTTTTAGAATTAGTGTTAATGGTAATTCTTTAATAACATCAATAAATACTAAAATAAATGAAGTCAAAAGTGCATTTTTAATTAAAGGAAAATCAATTTTAAAAAAAGTTTTAATTTTTCCAAAGCCAAGTAGGTTAGAAGCTTCAGAAAGTGATTTACTAAGTTTTAAAGTATTTGATTCAATAGAATTAAATGCTACGGCAATAAATCTAAATACATACGCATAAATCAAAACTAGTATACTGTTATATATAATATACCCAATTTTAATATTGTGGTAGGTACTAAAATATTCTGTAATAGAATGGCTACTTTTTATAACTCCAATTCCAATAATTGCACCAGGAATAACATAGCCTAAGGTGGCCAATTTTGAAGTAATATTTAATTGCTTTAAATAATTCCATTTTGAAAGATATATTAATGAAGTAGCTAAAAAAACTGTAATTATTGAAGTTGAAAGCCCTAAAAAAAGAGTTTGTATTCCAATATTTAATAATTCACTATTAAAGATGGATTCAAAAGTTTGTAGTCCCCAAATAATAAGTTGTAAAAAGGGAAATAAAAATCCAAATAAAACAGGAACAAAAACAATAGTTAAGAAAATTATTTTTTTTAAACCTTTTAAATCTTTCCTGTAATTTTCATCTTGATCATTTGAATTATAAGTTTTAAGATTATAAGATCTTCTGCCCCTAAGCCACTTTACTATTAAAACTAAAACAAACACTAAAACAACTAATATTGCAGACAAATATATCGATGATTGAAGATCTTCAAGAGCTGTCCAAGTTCTAAAGATTCCTGTTGTAAATGTGTTTATTCCATAATATTTAGCAGCTCCATAATCGTTTAGAACTTCCATAAATACCAGGAAAAGCCCACCAATTATTGCTGGAGAGGCAAGAGGAAGTGCAATTTTAAAAAAGTATTTATTTTTCGAAGCACCAAGTAGTGAAGCTGTATCTTTAAGTCGAGTTGGATAGCTTTGAAATATTAATCTTGTACTAGCATATACATATGGATAAAGAGAAAAACTTAAAACCCAAACCAAGCCGTAAATATTCATCATTTCAATATTATCAATACTATTGAAGCCTAAATAATTTATAAATTTTATAAAACTTCCTCCATATCCAAATAACCCAACGTAAGAATAGGCAACAATGTAAGAGGGTATTGCAAGGGGCATGAAAAGTAACCATTCAATAATTTTCCTTCCTTTAAATTTATATCTAGATACAACCCAAGCAGATGAAGTCCCAATTACAAAGCATATTATTCCTGAGCCTAATAAAAGAATTATGGAGTTTTGGATATAATCAATAAGAAAGTAAGATGTAATATGTTCCCACATTTCACCAGTTTCTTTAAATAAACTTATTAAAATAGCAAAAACAGGGATTGCTAATAGTAGACTAATAATAACAATAAGAAGTGATGATTTATTAAAATCTCTTTTAAGATGTTTTATTTTTAAAACCATTTATTGGTTTTTATTTTTTTAACTATGGCCATTTTACTTCGTCAAATATAATTACAGCTTCTTTATTAAGCTCTCCTAGCTTAGTTAAAGATAATTGGTCTTCTTTGAATTCTCCCCACGATTTTAATAAATCAGAAGTAATAGCTTCGGGGTTTACAGGGTATTCATAGTTTGCTTTAGCAAAAACTTCTTGAACCTCTTTTGTAACTAAATACTCTATAAACTTAACAGCATTATCTTTATTAAGAGAGTGTTTTGCGACTCCAATTCCGCTTATATTTATATGAGTTCCTCTATCATTTTGGTTTGGAAAAAAAACACCAACCGATTCTCCTGCAGCAATTTCACAAGAATCTTTAGAATTCAAAAGTTTTCCTAGATAATATGTATTGATAATTCCAATTTCACCTTCTCCGGCTAATATTGCCTTCACTTGATCCCTGTCATTTCCTTTTGGAGATCTGGCAAAATTTTTAACTATTCTATTAGCCCATAGCTTTGCAGAATCTTTCCCATTATTTGAAATAATAGACGCCATTAAAGATTGGTTGTAAATATTATTTGAAGATCGTATCAGTAATTTGTTTCTCCACTTTTCATTTATTAAATCTTCATATGTTGATAATTCTTCTGGATTTACTTTCTCTTTACTATAGACAATCACCCTTGCTCTTTTAGTTAGTCCATACCAATAGTTTTCAGAATCTTTAAGATGTTGAGGAACTACCTTAGATAATAATTCCGAATTAGCAGCCTGAAGTAAGTTTTTATTTTTAGCACGAACTAAACGACCTGCATCAACTGTTATTAATAAATCAGCAGGGGATTGATCTGCTTCCAATTCCATTTTTTGAATAAGCTCATCAGCATTTGCTTTTACTACATTAATTTTAATTCCAGTCTGTTCTTCAAATTTTTTAAATATCATTTTATCAGAATCGTAGTGACGATGTGTATAAAGAGTTAGTGATTCTGATTTTTTATTTTCTTGTTCAGCTTTATTATTAATATTCTTATCATTTGTACATGATATAATTATTAAAAATGAAAGTAAAATGGTACATATTCTAATCATGGATTTTATTTTATTTGCAAATATATTTATTTAGAATAAATCTAAATAAGGTTTAAAGAATTTTTGTAGAATCTAATATATTTTTTACTTATTAATTTTTAGAATTGTTAAAACCCAACCTAAAATTATTAAACTTCCACCAAGAGGAGTAACTGGAATCATTAGAGTTTTAAGCCAATGTTCAGAACTCAAAAAAACATTAGTTAACGAGATAGCATATAAAGAAAAAGAGAAAAAAATGATTCCAAATATTAAAAAGTAGAAAGGAGAATTTGTTTTTTTAATGAAATTATTTTTTCTTAAAATCAGTAAAATCATTATTCCTAATGAATTTATTATTTGGTAAAATATTCCTTTATTCCATATATCTATTTCATAATTTGAAAATAAATCTTTCAAAGCATGAGCACCAAAAGCACCAAATAGTGTGCCAATAGCAACTCCTAAAATTGATATTGATAAAAATAACCGATCTGAATTCATATATTGTGAACAAATATAAATGCTATTTTTAAAAATTTAGAATTAGTTTTATTTAGAAAGTAATTTTACTAATATATTTTTAATATGAAAAAAATTCTTGTAATTGGAGCTGGGAGGTCTTCAACTTCACTTATAAAATACTTGTTAGATAATTCAACTCAAGAGGATTGGTTATTAACTGTTGTGGATTTTAATATTGAATTAGCTCAAAAAAAGATAAATAATCACCCACAAGGTTCTTACTTTAAATTAGATGCAAATGATGATATTGAAAGAAGAAAATTTATTTCTAAATCCAATGTTGTTATATCTATGCTACCTGCAAATATGCACTATAAAGTATTGAAAGATGCTATAGATTGTGGTGTTCATGTCATTACACCAAGTTATATTACAGAAGAAATTAAATCTTTAAATCAAAGTGCCTTAGAAAACAAAGTTTTAGTTTTAAATGAATTAGGACTTGACCCAGGTATCGATCATATGTCTGCAAAGAAAATGATTGATCAAGTTCAGTTAAATGGTGGTAAAATCATAGGTTTTGAATCCTTTACAGGGGGGTTAGTAGCTCCAGAAAGTGATGATAATCCTTGGAATTACAAGTTTACATGGAATCCAAGAAATGTTGTACTGGCAGGACAAGGTGGTGCAGCAAAATTTATTAAGGATGGAAAATATAAATACATTCCATATCATAAACTATTTAGAAGAACTCAAATCATTGATATTGATAGTTTTGGAAAGTTTGAAGGGTATCCTAATAGAGATTCTTTAAAGTACAGATCTATATATGATTTAAAAAATATTCCTACAATGTATAGAGGAACCTTAAGAAAGGTCGGGTTTTGTAGAGCATGGAATATATTCGTTCAATTAGGAGCTACTGACGATTCTTACATTATAGAAGGATCAGAAAATATGACTAACAGAGAATTTATAAATTCTTTTTTAAAGTTTAATCCAGCTGACTCGGTAGAATTAAAATTACGTCATTATTTAAGAATTGAGGAAGATGATTATATGTGGGAAAAACTAGTATGGTTAGGTATTTTTGAGGATAAGAAAATTGGTTTAAAAGATGCTTCTCCTGCACAAATTTTACAGAAAATATTGAACGAGAAATGGTCTTTGAAAAGTTCTGATAAAGATATGATTGTAATGTGGCATAAAGTCAGTTATGAAATTAAAGGATTAGCCAATGAATTAACTTCTCACATGACTTACATCGGAAAAGATTCTACATATACAGCTATGAGTGATACTGTAGGTTTGCCGCTGGGCATTGCAACTAAAATGTTGCTAAATGGAAGTATTAAAAAAAGAGGAGTTTTAATGCCAATTGATAAAGAAATATATGAGCCAGTTTTATCTGAACTTAAGGAATATGGAATAGATTTTATTGAACAAAATTGTGAACTTAAAATTAAATAAAGTGTTTATAATAATGTTAATTAACCATTAAACATTGTGATAAATAACTATATTAATACTTTAGTTTTATTAAAAATTTTAAAATGGACTTTAAAGCTGTAAGTTTTAATCGAGATAAAAGCACTTTTGTTAAAACTCTTAAAAAAAGAGTGGATAACTATTTTAAGGAAAATAAAATATCTAAACATGCTAATTTTAACATGGTTTTAAAAACCGTTCTTCTCGTTTTATTTTATTTTGGGTCGTATTCAATTTTATATTTTTTTAATGCATCATACTATTCTCTTTTATTATGGCTTGTTATGGGCTTTGGAATGGCGGGTATTGGCATGTCTGTAATGCATGATGCAAACCATGGCGCCTATTCTAAAAATAAAAAAGTCAACAGCTTCTTTGGTTTTTTTATTACATTTTTAGGAGGAAGTTACATTAACTGGAAAATCCAACACAACGTTTTACACCATACTTATACTAATATATCTTCTATGGATGAAGATTTGGATTCTGGAGTTTTATTTAGATTTTCACCAGATCAAAAGCTTAAAAAACATCATAGATTTCAGCATATTTATGCATGGTTTTTATACGGTTTAATGACAGTTCAGTGGTCAATTGATAAGGATTTTTTACAATTGATTAGGTATCATAAAAATGGACTACTCAAAACCCAACAAAAAAACTTTAAGAATCAAATGTTTCTCTTAATTATTTATAAATTAATTTATTATTCTTATGCTTTGATAATTCCTTTGATTCTATTTGATAAATGGTGGCTAGTTTTAATTGGATATTTTATTATGCACTACACTGCCGGTTTAATATTATCAGTTGTTTTTCAATGTGCTCATGTAATGGAGCCTAATGAGTTTAATTTACCCAATGAAAAAAGAACAGTAGATAAGAATTGGTTTGTACACCAATTAAATACTACTTGCAACTTTGCTATGAATTCAAAAATTCTTTCATGGTTCATAGGTGGTTTAAACTTCCAAATAGAACATCATTTGTTTCCAAATATTTGTCACATTCACTATAAAAAATTAAGTAAAATTGTTCAATCAACTGCACAAGAATTCAATGTCCCTTACAAATCATATAAAAATATGTTTTCTGCAGTACATAGTCATTACAAGTTTCTTAAACACTTAGGGTCTTATAAAGTTGCATAAACCTTCAACAAAAAAAAAGTAACGAGTTAAACGTCTTTATTTACAAAAAAAAAGATCGATTCATCACAAAACATAAAATTCGACACTTCCAAACCTGAGTTTGTAAAAGTTCTCAGGAAAAGAGTAAACACTTATTTTAAGGACAATAATATTTCTAAAAATAATAACGCTAACATGATATTTAAAACTTTTTTCATGTTATCTATCTACATTGTTCCATATATTCTTATTCTAACTCTTAATCTTTCTAATCCAATAGTATTAATTCTTTGGGCTCTTACAGGTTTTGGAATGGCAGGAGTTGGTATGTCTGTTATGCACGATGGAAACCATAATGCCTATTCGAAAAACATGACTGTTAACAAATGGATAGGATATTTCTTAAATATTGTTGGTGGATATGATTTAAACTGGAGGATACAACATAATGTTCTTCATCATACTTATACCAATATTATAGGTATGGATGAAGATGTTGACGCTGGATTAGTTTTAAGGTTTTCGGATGAGCAAGATAAAAAATCACATCATAAATTTCAGCATTTATACGCTTGGTTTTTGTATGGATTGTTAACCATTTCCTGGTTAGTTAGCAAGGATATTATTCAATTAATAAAATACAATAAAAAGGGTTTACTAAAAACTCAAGGAATATCTTTTCCCAAAGCTTTAATTTCATTGATTTTTTGGAAATCGATTTATGTGTTTTTAATTTTAATTCTTCCAACGTTGATTACTAAAAATTTTGGTGTTAATATAGCTGGATTCTTTATTATGGAATTTATTGCTGGATTTTTCTTAACAACTGTATTTTTATGTGCTCACATTGTCGATCAGACTGACTTTCCTTTACCTAATAATGACGGCATGGTTGAGAAAAATTGGTACATTCATCAACTAGAAACTACTGCCAATTTTTCAAACTCAAAATCTTTTTTTTCGTGGTTCATTGGAGGTTTAAATTATCAAATCGAACATCATCTTTTTCCTAATATTTGTCATGTTCATTATCACGACATTTCAAAAATAGTTAAAGAAACAGCCAAAGAATATAATTTACCTTACCATTCAAATAATACATTTATTAGTGCTCTAAGGCATCATTTCAATCATCTTAAATTAATGGGCAGAGCTTAATATTTAAGTTTTATTTTTTTTATAGAATTATTATATTCCTCTACAATTTTTTTTTCCTCCTTAAATTCTCCCCCCCTTTTAATTCCTTTAGTATAAGTATTCTTAATACTTCGTATATCTGTACTGTAAATTATAGTGTTTAATAAGTTTTTATCATCAGAGTTAGAAATTAAAGGTTGTTGATGGTTAATGTCTAAAAAGTCTAAAGGTTGACCAATTTCAAAATAATTATTTCTAATATTCCCCATTGCTTTTTGTCCATTTTTAAAAACAGCATTTAATGCTATTTCCCCAGAATTTGCGGATTCAGAATTTTTAAACGTATCTCTATTGTTGGTTTTTAGTCTATTGCTATAATCTAGTAATCTTATCTCTTCAAAAGGGGATAACCCAACATTGCTATCACTTCCAATACACCAATTGCCTTCTTTTTTTTGAAATATATCATAATTAAAAATTCCATCTGCTAGATTCCCTTCAGTAATTGGACATAATATCACATTAGATTTATTAGAGGTTACTAAATTTGTTTCTATTTCTGTTAAATGAGTAGCATGTACAAGATGATGATTTTCTCCAATTTCAAAATTGTTATAAAGCCATTCAACAGGTCTTTGTCCTAAATACTTGGTAGATTCTTCAACCTCCTTAAGTTGCTCTGCAATGTGTAAATGAAATGGATATTTATTTCCATTGTATTTATTTATTTCCTCCAACATTTTTTTATTAACAGCTCTTATAGAATGAGCTCCAATCCCTGTCTTACTTCCATATTTTAGAGCAGTTTCTACAGTTTTTTCAAATAAACTAAGGTATTCATCTGTATTTTGGCTTATGAATCTTTTTTGTTCATTTTCATATTTCTTGTTGAATCCCCCTTTATTATAGGAAATTGGAACAATAGTAATATAAATTCCTACTTCTTGAGCTGCAATTAAAAGTCTTTCTCCCAATTCACAAAGATTAGAATACTTATTTCCATCTTTATCATGGTGTAGATAATGAAATTCTGCTACACTAGTGTAACCATTATTTAACATTTCACTATATAGCATAGTAGCAATTGCTTGTAAACTGTCAGGGTCTATATTTAGAGCTAAATTGTACATTTCATTTCTCCAGGTCCAAAAGTTAGAGGATCGATTTTCAGAATGGTTTTCAGTTAATCCAGCCATCGCGTATTGAAAAGCATGTGAATGAGCATTTGGAATTCCGGGAATAGCTAATGGTATGTTAATTTGGTAGTCATTTCCATTATAGTATTCAATTATTTCTGAAATTAAACCTTCTTTATCAATGGAAATTCTCACCTTATTTTTCCAACCATCTTTTTGTAATATTTTTTGAAAATAAAATTTAGTCATTATAATTTTTCAATTAATTTTTCGAACGTTGATTCAATTACACTTTTAATGTTCAATGCTTTTTTCTCGTCATATTTTTTTTCATTTTCTGACATATATAAATCTTTAGACATTTCTAGTTGAATTGAATTTACTCCATTCTCTGGATTACCAAGAGACCTTGTTATATAACCTCCTTTAAATGGGGTATTTAAATTAACCTGATATTTAGATTTCTGTAAGTTTTGTAAGCTAATTTGAGTTATGCTTTTATTGCACGACTGATTGTCATTGTTCCCTATTATTAAATCTGGAAATTTATTTTTATTTATTTTTGGAACATATCTTTTGATAGAATGCCCATCCCAAATAATTACTGTTGGATATTCTTTTAAAAAATCAGCAATTAAATTCTTCAAATAATTATGATAAGGTGTGAAGTAGGTATTAATTCTAGACCTAATTTCTGGTTTAGTTAAATTATAATTTTCATTGTAAATACCATCACCATTAAAGTTAGTAGTGCTGCAAATTGATGTAATTATTCTTCCATCATCATAAAGAGGGGTATTTTTAGGATCTCTATTTAAGTCAATTATCCATCTGTGGTAATTTGCAACTACTGTAATGACGCCTAATTTTGGGGCAAAATCATAAAGTTTATCCAAAAACCAATCTGTATCGTCCATTTCATTAATTTGATTTTTATTAAAAAAATCTATTTTGTCATTAGGAATCTTTGTGCCACTATGTGGAATACTTAGTATAAATGGAACTTTACTAGCGGTAGGTTTTATAACATTAAAAACACTCATATTATTTAAAGGAATTTAAATTTTTAACAAACATTGGAAATATATAGTACAATATTCACATTTCAAAAACTTAAATTAATATATATTTATCAAAAAATTTTTATATGTATAAATCTGATGTTGAAGCGGCCGATGCTTTTTTAGAGAAATTCAAAATTTTAAAAGCAGAAATTTCCAAAATAATAGTAGGGCAAGATGATGTTATTGACCAAATATTAATAAGTGTTTTTTCTAAAGGACATGCTTTACTTGTTGGAGTTCCCGGATTAGCTAAAACTTTAATGATAAATACTATCGCAGAATGTATGGGTCTTTCTTTTAGTAGAATTCAATTTACGCCAGATTTAATGCCATCTGATATTATTGGAGCTGAAATATTAGATGAGTCTAGAAATTTTAAATTTCTAAAAGGTCCAGTTTTTTCAAATATTGTTTTGGCGGATGAAATTAATAGAACTCCTCCTAAAACTCAAGCAGCATTGTTAGAGGCAATGCAAGAAAGAAGTGTTACCGTAGCGGGTAACAACTACAAATTGGACAGCCCTTTCTTTGTTTTGGCTACACAGAACCCCATTGAACAGGAGGGGACATACCCACTTCCAGAAGCTCAATTAGATAGATTTATGTTTAATATTTTAGTTGAGTATCCAACTTTTGAAGAAGAATTATTAATTATTGAAGGAACCACTGGTTCAGTTTCAAAAAGTGTTCAAAAAGTTATATCTGCTGAGGAAATAATTTATTTTCAAGAGCTAGTTAGAAAAATACCAATAGCTAAGAATGTAGTAGAATACGCAGTTAAATTAGCAGTTCAAACTAGGCCTAACGAGTCTATGGCTACAGATTATATTAAGAAATATATTTCTTGGGGAGCAGGACCAAGATCTTCTCAGTTTTTAGTTTTAGGTGCAAAATGTCATGCCTTATTAAACGGGAAATATTCTCCTGACATCGAGGACGTTAAGGCTGTAGCTAAGCCAATTTTAAGACACAGAATTGTTAAAAATTATGTTGCTGAAGCTGATGGAATGAGTATTGATTCAATTATTGACAGCTTACTTTAGTTCTACCAATCAAAAAGATAGTTTACAACTCTTCCCATCCAAGGATTAGATTTACTTTTCTTTATTAACTCATCTTTTAATTCTTGTTCTGTATAAAAGTTTTTGATTTTTATATCAGAAATGATTTCATCTATATTTTGAAATTTCTCTTCAATAATTTTAGCAAAATAAACTACTCCGCCATCCTCTGTAGCCAAACCTAAAATTGTACCTGGCAATCCATTAAACGTTTCTGGTCCAGTAGATGGGATTAATTGATCGGAGTACCAAGCATAAATTTTTGTACTGTCATTTTTCATCCAAATTGCTCTACGACAACTGTATCCTGCAATGTTTCTTTTTCTTTCAGTTATTTTCCATTCTCTTAAAACAAGATTGTCTTTTACAACTTTACTTTCCCCAAAAAGATTATAAATAGATACTCTTTCACTATTCTGGAAATCTTGTATAACTGTATTTTTTGAAGTTGCCCAATCAGCCTTTGAAGGCACAGCAGATTCAATTGGTAGAAAAACAGATTTTTTTGGTGAAAAATGTAAGTTAAACCTATCAATTTTCACTTTTTCACCTCTTAACCATCTTTGAGATTCCGGGGAATCATATTTTTTAAGAAGATTTGTTTTTCTTTCAAATAGTATAACTCCATGTGTTATCTGTCCGTTAATTATTAAAAAATTAATAAAAAGAATAAAACTTAAAGTAATCTTAATGAAATGATTCATCTTGGGTTTTAATTTTTTTGTTATTAAATTTATAAGTAAGTCTAGCTAAAAAATATCTAGATATAATAGTGGTTCTATTGTCTATAATTAAATTATTCTGTACTATTCTTTGAGCTATTATATTTTGGTTAAGTATATCGTTTCCTTCAATTGATAATACGATATTCTCTCTTTTAGTAAATCTTTTTTCTAAAGAGAGGTTGATTATTAAAAAGTTTATGTTGTATCCATCAGATCTTTGTGTATTGATTGTGTATCCTGATTCACTCGACAAAGTCATTTTCCAAGGTAATTCAATCTCTGTGTCTAAAAAGTAGTATTGTGTCACAAACGGTTGGCTAACTATATTCAGGCTGTTAGAAGGCCTTGAAAATGATATTTCAGCTCCAATTTCTATAAATAAAGAATCCGTTTCCCATTCTAATGTTAATTCGTTGGATTGAGATAGGGTAGTTGTTTCATTTTTAAATCTGTCAACTACACTATTAGTAATATTGTAACTTGAGAAATTTCTGATATTTAATCCCATAGATGAATTTCCCAATGGTACTTTCCCCCCAAAATTAAAGCTGCTAAATTGATTCGTAGAAGATTTAATATTTATTGTTTTAGAAATTTTTCTTCCATAATTATCAAATGAAACTTCATTAGAAAATGGATTTGAAACTATTCTATGATCAATACTTGACCATATGTAGCTTCCGGACAAACCTTTCCAATGGTTATATCCTAATGAGAGTTTATGAGAATAGTCCGGGGTAAGATCAGGATTTCCTTCAATAATTGTATTTGGATTCGAGTTGTTTTGAACTGGTTGCAGATGATTTAGCGATGGTTGTCTAGAGTTTGTTCTGTATGAAAATCTTAATCTTTGTGAGTTGCTGAATTTGTGTCTAAAATTTAATTGGGGTAAAATATCCCAAAAATCTAGTGGGTCAGTAAGTGGATTTCTCATATCATCAAAACTTTTTAATTGAACATTTCTTAGATACCCCCCAATTTTTAAACGGTCTTTTTTGTGTCTATATACAAAATATAAGCCAGCTCTATTAGTTAATTTGAAATTCTCAAAATTATTCGAAAATAAACTATCCAAAATACTGTATTCATTATTATTTAAATCTTTATTTGTTGTCGATCTGTTCTGATTTGCAATATTAATTTTAAAAAGATGCTCAATATCTAATCCCCATTTTTTATTAATCGGTTCTTTAAATAAAAATTGAGATTGGTATTTTTTTGTGTTTGATATGAAATTTTGATTTTGATCTAACGTATCCTTTATAACATTGTTTTGATTGTACTCATTATTAGTTAAGTTAAATTGATTTTCATCGTTTTCAGAATCATTAAATTTTATTGCATATTTAAGTGTTCTGCCTTTTTTTCTAAAATCTTTTTTTAATCTTATTTCTGTAGAGAAATTATAGCTTTCAGAATAGTGTTTTTGGTTGACTGTAGATTTAGAGTTGGTGTCTAAAGATTCTGTAATAAATGAATTTTGAAAATTATTATTATTTATTGTTTTTGATAGACTATAGCTAGGTAGAATTTCAAGCGAAGTTGAGCTATCCAATTTAATATTTATTTTGGCATTAATTAGGTGATCTTCGTTTGTTTGATCTGTATTATTATCTTCTTCTACATAAAAGGTGGTGTCACGAAGTAGATATTGTAAATTTCTATTTGAGTTTGTTTTTAAAGATGATTCGTTATAGGTATAGTTAAATCCAATTTTCACCTTGTCATTTAATTTGTCAGAGAAAAAAACACCAGATTTAACAGTTTCAGGAATTCCATTATTACTAAAGCCATCAGATCCTCCATACCAACTGCCTCGGTTATTATCACTAAAAAAATCACCATTATCTGTACTTAAGCCATATTTTTTTATATCACCGTATCCAAAATTTGCTCTAGGAGTATTTGAGGCTAACGAAAAAACCGATAATTTAAAATCTCTATTAAATTTATTAAATAGTAATTCTCCTTCGTAGAAGTTATTAAAATCAGTTCCTCCAGAAGCTCTTCCAAAATATCCCTTTTTGGCATCTTCTTTTAGTCTTAAATCCATTACTTGAATAGTTTCATCAGCAGTTTCATCAGAATCTGTATTCTCTTCCTCGTATATTTCTACACTTTCAATGCTTTTTGCACCCAAATTCTTAGTGGCAATTGTTGGATCGCTACCAAAGAATTCATCGCCATCTACCAAGACTTTATTTACTTCTCTTCCCTGTGAAGTGATTGAACCATTTTTATCAACTTCTATACCAGGTAACTTTTTAAGTAAATCTTCAACAACTGCATTCTCTTTTGTTTTGAAAGAATCTGCTAAAAAAACTAAGGTGTCACCTCTAAAAAATACAGGATCCTTAAATGCGTATATGGTAACTTCATTCATCATCTCACTTTTTTCTGGAAGAATGGTATTGTTTAGATTTAAAGATAATCGGTCTTTAGAGGGGAAAAAGAAAATAATCTTATCATCATTTTTATAATGAGAAATAATAATTTCTACAGTATCTACAGGAGAATTAAAATAAAACCCTCCATTATCATCAGTTCTTTTAAAGTCTATCATTGTCGAGTCAGATAGTCTTACTAACATAACCACTGCATTTTTCTTTGCGGTATTGTTTATTGTGTCAATAACGTTGCCAAAAATAGACATGTTTTGACTTTTAAAATCATGTGGAAATACAAGTAAAATTAAAACTATAATTTTAATTAAAACTTTGTATTCCAGTATTTTAATGTATTTCATATGAACTATTTATTTAATAATACATGTTTTTCTACAACACTACCGTACGCTTCAATATTAGAGTTTATTTTTTCTATTCTCACTTCTTGAATTGTATTAATCATTTTATCATCAAATGGTATCTTAACCTTTATGTAATTTTCAGTAAACCCAATCAAATTATCTTCTTCTTTATACTCAAGCAATACTTTTCCTTTGTAACCTATATTTTCATTGTAAAATTGAAGTTTAAGTTTTAAACTAAGAATTCTAAGTTGTTTGCTTCGTTTCCTTCTAATATCCATTGGAACAATATCATTCATCTTAGGAGCATTGGTGTTTGCTCTTTCTGAATAGGTAAATACATGTAAATAAGAAATAGGTAAAGATTTTAAATATTCTATAGTTTTATTAAATTCTTCTTCAGTTTCACCCGGAAAACCTACAATTACATCTACTCCGATACAAGCATGAGGCATTAATTTTTTTATTAATCTAATTCTAGAAGAATACAAGTCAGTATCGTATTTTCTCCTCATTTTTTTTAATAAATAATCAGATCCACTTTGAAGGGGAATATGAAAATGTGGAACAAATTTATTAGACGAATTTACAAACTGTATAATTTCTTCGCTTAGTAAATCTGGTTCAATAGAGGAAATTCTATATCTGTAAATTCCATTTAACTGGTCTAGTTCTTTAATTAATTGAAAAAAATTCTCGTTAGTTCCATATCCAAAATCACCTAAATTTATTCCAGTTAAGACAACTTCTTTAACTTCGGATCTACCAATTTCTTTAGCTTTTTCAATTGTTTGAGAAATACTACCACTTCGGCTTTTTCCCCTCGCTAATGGAATGGTACAAAACGAACAAAAATAATTACAACCATCTTGAACTTTAAAAAAGGATCTTGTTCTGTCACCTACACTATATCCAGGATAAAAAGTCTTTACATTTTTAATACTTTGATTTAATAATACGGGCTTATTTTTTTTATTAGTATCGTCTAGATATTTTCCAATATTAAATTTTTCCTGTGCTCCAAGCACTAAATCTACTCCATCAATTGTAGATATTTCTTCTGGTTTTAATTGAGCATAACAACCTATTACAATAATAAATGCATTTGGGTTATACTTTAGGGCCTTTCTTACAATATTTCTACATTTTTTATCAGCTTGGTCTGTAACTGAACAAGTATTAATAATATATATATCTGCTCCTAACTCAAAATCTATTTTTGCATAACCTTCTTCTTCTAAATCTCTAGAAATTGTACTAGTTTCAGAAAAGTTGAGTTTACATCCAAGAGTATAAAATGCAGCAGTTTTTGAATTCATTTAATTTATCGTAGAAATTTAGTTTGTGAATTTAAGTTAATTTAAGATATCATTTGTGATATTGATACCTATATGCACTATATTTGTTGATGATTTAATAAAAATAATTAAACAAAAAATGAAATCTTTAATATTATCTTTAGCAATTTTTAACCTATTATCTATGACATCACAAAATTCAGTACACGAATTTGATATCCAAACTCTAGATGGCAAAACACAATCTTTATCAGACTTTAAAGGAAAAAAAATGCTTTTTGTAAATACAGCTAGTGAATGTGGTTTTACTTCCCAGTATGAAGCATTACAAGCTGTTCATAGTAAATATGAAAATGATTTAGTTGTAATTGGTTTCCCTGCCAATAACTTTGGTGGACAAGAGCCTGGAAATAACAGCGAAATCAAAAATTTTTGTGCTAAAAATTATGGTGTTACTTTTCTTATGGCTAATAAAGTTAGTGTTAAAGGCAAAGATATTGACCCGCTTTTTGATTGGTTAAATCATCAAGAAAATCAATCTTTTAAAGGGGATATAATGTGGAATTTTGAAAAGTATTTAATTGATGAAAATGGTTTGCTTTTAAGAAGGTTTAGAAGTTCAACTAGACCAGATTCAGATAAAATACTTTCTTTATTATAATTCTTATTGTGATTTCTTAACAATATCGAAGTTTCTTATTTATTATCTTTATTTAAAAGATATTATGAAAGATATATCAGGCAAAAAAGTTTTAATTACTGGAGGTTCCTCTGGTATCGGAAGAGCTACTTCGGAAGAGCTAATTTCAAAAGGTGCAATAGTATCAATCACAGGTAGAAATAAGGAAAAATTGGAAAGAGTAGCTAGTGAAATAAATGCTATACCAATTCATTTAGATGTAAGTAAGTACAATACTATTGCTGTAAAGACTTTAGATGCTTTTCATTCTATGGGAGGAATTGATGTTTTAGTAAATAATGCTGGTATTGGAGAATTTTCAAAGCTTGAAGACATTAAAATTTCACATTTTGAAAATATTTTTGCTACCAACGTTTTTGGATTAACTATGTTAACTCAAGAAGTTGTTAAATTTTTCAAAACTCAACAACATGGTACTGTTATTAATATTGGATCTAGTGCTGCAACTAGTGGGTTTCCGTCTGGTTCTGTTTACAGTGCTTCAAAATTTGCATTAAGAGGATTAACAGAGTGTTGGAGACATGAACTGAGAAGAGATAATATTAGAGTAATTCTTGTTAACCCAAGCGAGGTTACCACAGCTTTTAATGACAAAAACAGAACGGAAAGGGAAGTTCAAGACAAGAAACTTAGACCTAGTGAAATCTCTCACGTAATTATTTCTGCTATTCAAATGGACGATAGAGGTTTTATTCCAGAATTAAATGTATGGGCTACCAATCCATTTTAATTTTTTCTAAAGGGTGATGATCTAAAATTGTTTGCTTTAGATAGTTTTTATCTAAATGAGTGTAAATTTCTGTTGTTGTAATTGATTGATGACCTAACATTTCTTGAACTGACCTAAGATCAGCTCCTCCCTCCACTAAATGGGTTGCAAATGAATGTCTAAGTGAATGAGGAGAAATATTTTTTTGAATTCCAGATTTTTCAGTGAGTTTCTTAATGATTTTAAATATCATTACTCTTGAGATTTTAGTTCCATTTTTATTAATAAAAACATGATCCACAAATAAATCTTTAACTTTTTGGTGAACTCGAATTTCATTTAAATAAATTTTCAAATGCTTTGATGCAATTTTTCCTAATGGAACTAATCTTTCTCTATTTCCTTTTCCAATAATTCTTAAAAAGCCTTCCTCCCAATATATTTCTGAAATTTTTAGTTCAATAAGCTCTGTTACTCTTAATCCGCAGCCATAAAGAACTTCAATAATTGCTAAATTTCTTTCCCCCTCTTTTTTAGATCGGTCTATTTGATTTACAATTAATTCAATTTCATCAATGGTAAGAAATTCGGGTAATTTTTTTCCAGTTTTAGGATTTTCTAATAGTTCAGTAGGATTTTCTTTTATAATTTTTTCAAGAATCAAAAATTTAAAAAATGACCTCATACTAGAAATTACTCTTGATTGAGAGCGAGCATTTATTTTTAAATCATTTAAATAAGATAAATAATTTTGAAAATCTTGATAATTTACTTCTTCAATCTTTTTCTTATCACTATTACCATTAAAAAAATTATTTAACTTTTTTATATCTCTACAGTAGCCATCAACAGTATTTTTAGAAAGAGATTTTTCTATTTGCAAGTAATTTTGATAACCCCTTATGTAGACATTCCATGACATATTGCTAAAATAGTTATATTAATTCTATAATTTATTTTCAAATAACAGCAGCTATAAAAATGTTTTTTCTATTTTTGCGCAACTTACGGAGAGTTGGCAGAGTGGTCGAATGCGGTAGTCTTGAAAACTATTGTGCAGCAATGTACCGGGGGTTCGAATCCCTCACTCTCCGCCATTTTTATTCAAACCTCGTTAATCGGGGTTTTTTTATTTCAAGTATTTTATGCCAGTTATAAGATTAAGAAATCATCTTTTAAATACTCATGACATTCTACAAAATTTTAAATAGAAAATTTCAAACTGTATTTTTCTTTATTTGCTTAACTTCAATTTTAGGTGTTTTGTATTATTTATTTAATAATCCATCTAATGGTGAAAAAGCTCCTGATTTTACTACTGAATTAGTTAATGGCAATAACTATTCTCTTCCAAATTCTAAAGGTAATTATGTAATCCTATATTTTTGGGGATCTTGGTGTGGTCCATGCTTAAGAAATGCTCCAAAATTAGTTCAACTTAACGAAAAATATAAATCAAAAACTTTTGGTCTGGAATCCAAGCTGGACATTATCACCATAGCATTAGAAAAAAAAGGTGAAAAATGGAAAAAGGTAGTAGATAAGTTTGGTTTTAAATGGGAATACCAAATCGTTCAATACCATAACTTAGTATTAAGTTCTTCAATTGCTAATAACTATGGTGTTTTTAATATTCCATCAACATTCTTGATTGATCCTACAGGAAATATTGTTCTTTCAAAGACTTCATTTTTAGAAATTGAACAATATTTAGATAAAATAATTATTAAACTATAATTACTAATATTGTCTACAGCTAATTGCAACATATTTGTGTAAATTCATACTTTTACAATCATGCAAAAACCTTCTGTACCCAAAGGAACTAGAGATTTTTCATCTTCTGAAATAAGAAGGCGAAATTTTATATTCAACATTATAAAATCTAAGTTTGAAAAATTTGGGTTTTCACCAATAGAAACTCCCTCTATGGAGAAGCTCTCTACTCTTACAGGTAAATATGGCAGCGAAGGGGACCAACTCCTTTTTAAAGTTTTGAAAAGAGGTGCGAAATTTGAGAAAGCATATTCAGAGTCTAATAGTGAAACAGTAAAAGACAATGATTTTTCTGATGAAGCTTTAAGATACGATCTTACAGTACCATTTGCAAGATACATCGTTCAACACCAGAATGACATTGTTTTTCCTTTTAAGAGATATCAAATTCAACCTGTTTGGAGGGCAGATAGACCGCAAAAGGGTAGGTATCGTGAATTTTACCAATGCGATGCAGATGTTGTGGGTTCTGAATCGTTGGTCAGTGAAGTAGAATTGGTTTCTTTAATTCATGAAGTTTTAAATGAGTTAAAGCTTAGTGACCATACGATAATGATTAACAACAGGAAAATTCTAGCGTCTTTAGTTGAGTTTTGTAATGCAAGAGAGTTTTTTTCTGAAATCACTGTAATTATTGATAAAGTAGATAAAATTGGAACTCAAAAAGTTGTTGAAGAACTAAAGACTAATATTCCAAATAAAGAAGTTGCAAAATTATTTGAAGAAGTATTTGCTGTTTCTGAAAATGAGATTATAAGTTGGTTGGAAAATAAGTTGCAAAATAGTCAACTTGGTCAAAAAGGAATTCAAGAACTAAGCTATATTATAAAAAGCTGTAATGTTTTGGGAATAAACAATATTAAAATTAATCTTTCTTTAGCAAGAGGCTTAGACTATTATACAGGATCTATTTTTGAAGTTGTTCTGAATAATAATTCAATGGGCAGTATTGTGGGAGGAGGTCGTTACGATGATTTAACTAAAGTTTTTGGCCAAAACAATCTATCTGGCGTTGGAATTTCTTTTGGTGCAGAGAGGATTTATGACTTAATGAATGATTTAAATCTTTTTCCTGATAATTTAAGTAATCCTTCTAAGTATATGATTGTTGACCAATCAGAATCTAATATTAATGGACTTAAGTTATTGCAATTTATAAGAGAAAAAGGAATCAATAGTATATTGTATCCAGATGATCACAAACTTAAAAAACAGCTTAAATATGCTAATTCTATGAATATTGCTTTTGTAATATTTATAAAAGAGGATTTTAATTTAAATATGTCAGTTGAAATTAAAGATATGGATTCAGGAGATCAAGATACCGCCATATTATATCAAATTATTTGGTAAACATGAAAGAAACTGAATTTATTATTTCTCCAAAAGAATTATCGCTCTTAGATATTAAAAGAATCTTAGGAGACAAGCTTGCTCTTAAATTATCCCAAGAATCTAAACTTCGAATTGAAAAAAATAGAAATTATTTAGACCAGAAACTAAAAAATAATTATGAGGTGTTTTATGGAATAAATACTGGTTTTGGTTCTTTATGTAATGAAGTAATATCCCCAATAGAACTTAAAGATTTACAAATTAATTTGGTAAAGTCACATGCCTGTGGAACTGGAGATGAAATTGACTCGGTGATTGTTAAAATAATGCTTTTAATAAAAATTAACGTGCTTTCCCTAGGATATTCGGGTGTCCATTTGAAAACAGTTGAAAAATTAATTTTTCTTTTTAATAATGATATTTTGCCAGTTGTATTTGAATCTGGTTCACTAGGAGCTTCAGGTGATTTAGCACCTTTAGCACATATTTCTTTAACATTAATAGGTGAGGGAGAGGTTAACTATAAGGGTTCTAAAATGAATTCTAAGGATGTTTTGGATTTATTTACTGAACCAATATTAGAACTAGATTCTAAAGAAGGATTAGCTCTTTTAAACGGGACTCAATTTATGAGTGCTTATGCTACTTATTCATTTTTAAAATTGAATTCACTTTTTGAATGGATTCATAAAATTTCAGCACTTTCATTAGATGTTTTTAATTGTCGATTGTCTCCTTTTGATCCTAAGGCTCATTTAGTAAGAGCTTTTAAAGGACAAACGGTTTGTTCTCAAAAGATTTTGAGTTTATTAGAAAGTAGTGAATTATTAAATTCTGAAAATAAGTCAGTTCAAGATCCATATTCTTTTCGTTGTATACCCCAGGTTCATGGCGCTAGTTTTGATGTATTTAAAGACTTTGAAGAGAAATTAACAATAGAAATTAATTCTGTTACTGATAATCCTATTGTTTTTGATAAGGAGGATGAGATAATTTCAGCTGGTAATTTTCATGGTCAACCAATTGCAATGGCTATGGATTTTATGGCTATAGCTGCTGCTGAACTAGGAAGTATTTCTGAAAGAAGAGTTTATAAACTAATTTCAGGAACAAGAGGATTACCTCCATTTTTAATTAATAATCCTGGTTTAAATTCTGGTTTCATGATTTCTCAGTATACTGCAGCTAGTTTAGTAAGTAAAAACAAAGTTTTATGTCACCCAGCTTCAGTTGACAGTATCGAATCATCAAATGGACAAGAGGATCATGTAAGTATGGGTTCTATTTCTGGAGTTAAGCTACTAGAAGTAGTTAAAAACCTTCATAGAATATTAAGTATTGAACTTTTGACAGCGTCTCAAGGAATGGAGTTCAGAAGACCAAGGAAAACATCAGTCGAGTTAGAAAATATGCTTTCTACTTTTAGAAAAGAAGTTCCTTACATTGAAAAAGATGTAGTGATGCATTATATTATGAAAAAAACGGAGGGCTTTATTTCTGACTGGAAATAAATATTTTAGAAAACTCTTTTTTACCCAGGAAAAAATAATCCCAAATCGTTGAATTATTGTAACAGCCACTTAAGCTTTTAAAATGTTTTTTTGATAATTTAACTCTCTTTGCTTGTGTTTTTCTCAAAGTAAATAAATAATAAAAATGAGCTTTTAATATAGAAAAATAGCTATTAAAGTTACCAGAAAGTATTAGTTTAATTCCAGATATTTGGTCTAAAATCATTCTTAATAAAATAAATAAAAATAGAGGAAGATTAGATTTATAATTTTTGTGAATCATCCATAAATTATTTCTGTAATTTAAGTAAGTTTTTCTTGGCGCATTGTATTTCAAAGTTCCTCCACCTACATGATAAACAACAGATTCACCACTGTAAAATATACTTTTACCTATATTCTTAAGTCTCCAACACAAATCAATTTCTTCCATATGTGCAAAAAAATCTTCATCAAAGCCACCTACATTATTGAAATCTTTTGCTTTTATGGCCATACAAGCTCCAGAAGACCAAAATATTTCTGAATGTTTATCGTATTGTCCATTATCCAATTCTAGATGATCAAAAATCCTACCTCTACAAAATGGATAACCCAATCGGTCTATAAAACCACCAGCAGCACCTGCATATTCAAACTGACGTTTGTTTTTATGAGATAATATTTTTGGTTGAACAGCTGAAATATCTGAATTGTTTTCTAAAATTTTAACCAATGGAGAAATCCAATTTGGTGTAACTTCTATATCTGAATTTACAATAATAAAATATTTAGAATCTATTTTTTTTAAACCTTCATTATAACCACCTGCAAAACCTAAATTTTTAGGTAGTTCAATGATATTTAATTCTGTAAAACTACTTTTTAAGAAATTGACAGAGTTGTCATTAGATCCATTATCAATTACATAGATTTTGGCATCTTTTTTAGAGTTTTGTACGAACGTTGGAATAAACTTTTCAAGCCAACTTATTCCGTTGTAGTTTAATATGACAACTGCAGTTTCTATATTTTCTAGGGGTTTATGAAAAAGTCATTGCTATTACTTCCCCATTGATTGTCATTTGGATTTTGAGTATTGTCAACACTTCTTCCTGGTGTATTTCTTCTATGTAAATCCGTTTTCCAGTTTCTATTAAAATATTCTCCTTGAAGTGTAGAGTGTAGAGTAGTATATTCGTTTGAACCTAAGTCTGGCATATAAAAGATAAATCTTTTGTTATTAAACTTTCCAATTTTGTAATAATGCCAAATTTGGTACGGATATGCACTTGGTTCGTTGGGTCTATTTGTTATGGTATTAGGTGGTCCATACTTAAGATATATTCTTCCCATATCTGTTTGATAACCTCTTCTCACTTTAGTAGAAAAAAGTTGATCACTTTTAATTACTTCAGAATTGTATTTTATCCAACCTAGTTCAGGATTTTCAGGTTGTCTATTAAGCCAAAAACTATATAAAAACTGTCTTTTTAAAGTGTCATTAATATTTGACACCTTTTTATCAATAATATCTAGTTCTAGTCTAGAGGCAATTGGAGACAAAGAGTTAATTAAATATAAGAGAGAATCATTAGGTATTTTAGATACAAAAGTATTGTTAATTTGAACAGCATTAAGACGGTCTATCCTCATGCTGTTTTTTAAATTTGTTCTCTGAAAATCAAGAGTACTTTCATATAAAAGCTCATTTTTTTTATTTATAAGCTGTATACAAAGTTCGTAATTGCCAGTAGGTAGATTATTTAAGTCAAAAGAGTTTAAAACTGGATAAATACTCATTGCAGGTATTTTTTTAATTTTATTGTATTGACCAGCAATTCTATTTGTTCCACTTATTTTTATAAATTGTTTTAATAGTAATTCAGTACTATCAACTAAATTCATTTTATATATTTCTAAATAATAAGCAATTTTCTCAAATTCAGCTCCAAAATAACTGGTTACTAATGGAATCATATGAAAACCAGATTTACTTAATTCACTTTTTTTATTTTCCTTTTCCTTCCAATAACTGTCAAGTAACTCAATGTCAGAAAAGTAGGGGGAGTTAGGCTCTGTTAAAGAAAATTCTTGATGATACTTTTCTGAATTTTTAGAACTATTGATATCATTTATCTCTACATAAATATTGTAATCTCCAACAGGAATTGGAAACCTTTGTAAATCCATGATTCCTTCTTTTTCAACATAGTCGGAGTTCTCTTTAATTATATATTTCTTGTGAGCAACAATTTCTTTTTCTTCATTTTCAATATACTGAAGAATTTCAACTCCTTTTTCGTTAAAAGTTGAATCTTCATTCTCAGTTAGAGTATTTCCATATATATATAAGTAGGTTTCTATATAATTATTCGCATTAGAATGAAACTTTTTTAAATCAAAAAGAGCCTCTATTTGACAGTGAAAAGGAGAAACCAAAAATACTATTATAAATACTAATAATTTATTCATCGTTGCAAATTTAACTTTTAATAAGTTAAAATTTATTAAAAGTTAATTTTGAATCCAATAACAATTAATAAATTGTACCAATGAAATGTTATTTGCTTTCAATATTTTTATTTTTATACCTTAATATTATCTCTCAGAATTTAAACTTAGAAAATAAAGACTCTGTATTATTTGAGCAATATCTTCCAGATTTAGAAATTACAGCTTCAAATGCAGATTTTGTAAAGAAATGGAACAGAACTAAATTTTATGTAAAAAGTGTTTATGATTATGCTAGAATTACATCAGCGATGTTGACTTCTTTTGAAGATTCAGTCGCGAAGATTAAAAATAAACATTCAAAAAAGAAATATTTATCACTCTGTAATAAATCATTAAAAAAAGAATTTGGAAACGAAATAAAAGAAATGTCTGTTAATAGAGGTAAATACCTTATGAAAATGATTTATAGAAGTACTGGTCTTACTGCTTATGACATTATTAAAAAGTATCGTGGAGGAGGGACTGCATTTTGGTTTCAAGCATTATGTGTAGTGAACGGCCAAGATTTAAAAAGAGAATATGATCCTGAAAATGAAGATTTATTAGTGGAGAGAGCTATTGGTTTAATCGATTCTGGTAAAATGAATTATTATAAAAGAGTTCCGTTGACCAATGAAGCTAGAAAAGCGCTTAAGAAGTCTAAAAGAAAAAAGAACAAAAATAATTAAAGTTATTTGCTATGCTCTCTTTTATTTTTCAATGCTGAATTTACTTTTAATTCGTTTTTTTGAGTTTTGACTTCCAGTTCTTTTAAATCATTTAGATCGGGTTGACCAGCATTAATCCACGCTGTATACCAAAAGGATCCAACGGATTTTATAGATGCTTTAAGTCTTCTTTCTTGCATATAATTTAGTCTTTTAGTATATTCTTCACTAAACTCTCTGCTATAAACTTTCATAGTTACTCTTCCACGTTTTTCAAATGAATATTTTCTATCATCTGCCCATTGATCGGTCAGTTCTTTTTCAGTACTTAATACTGAGTCAACTGCAAAATAACTTTCTTTAATGAATCTCCATGTTTCTTTTAAAGGTCGATCTATATAAACAGCTTTCCCTGTAAATAAATTATAATCTTGAAAAAAAAGCTCTGGCACTCTGGACTCCCAAAATCCATGAATTCCTTTTTGGTTGGTGAATTGCCCATTGTAATTTTCTGTTGCATGTAAGGGAACATGAGCATCGGAAATATAATGACCAATTTCAGCTGAATATTTTAAAATTTTATATGTGCTTTTTTCTTTAAAAGCATTTGTTAATTTATAAAGCATTAGTTGAATATTCCAGGGCGAAATCCCATAGGCTCTAATAGTATCTTCAGTAAACTTTTCAATAGCATCGTTCCATTTTTCAGGCATTATTTCAAAGGGGTTTTCTCCTTTTTTTATATAGTGATCAATATCTATATAATGTTTTTCAGCTTCACCCTTAACAGCGTATCTGCGTTTATCTGGATCAACAGCATGAATTGTTAAGTAGTCTATATTTTTTTTATAAAATTGAAATAACTCTGACTCAGTAATGGTAAATACCGCAATACGATTTATTTTTTTGTGACCAAAAAAACCCCAACCACAGAAAGAATCATTAGTAATTGATAAAAACATTACAAATACTATACTTCTTTTAAATAGAAACATTTTAACTTTTAATTTTGATCGACCAAGTAAATTTAAACTTACAAATAGTTTGAGATTCTTTGTCAATCCCTTCTGAAAATGCTTCAATTATAACTGCTTTTTTACTTTCTATGGCTTCATTTACTTTTTCTTTTATCATTGGACCATCATTACAAATAAATTTAGTAATACCAGTTGCTTTTTTAATAAACTCAGCATTACATTTTAATGGTAATGTAGAAATAGTAGGTTTATGATTAAGAGTATATTGTAATATAAGTGCAGCTGTATTCATTTCAGCACCCATACCTAGTACTGCCCAAAAGGTAGATTTAAAAGGGTTTTTATTAAGCCATTTATAAGGAACAGAAACAACACATTTCTTTTCATCTAAGGCTTTAATTCTCATTCCACTAATAAATCCCATGGGCAATCTAAAAAGTAGATAGAGTTTAAAGTAAAATGATTTTACCGCTAGTTTTCTTATTCTTATTGAATTTTGATTCACAATACTCTAATTTTTAATGTAAAACTTTATTCCTTTGCGTTAAGATATTTTTCTCGCCAATCTGGATTTTGAAAATCAGCAAGAAGTTCAAAAAGATTTTCTCCATAAAAAAAATCATTAATATAGGTTATACCATATTTTTGGAGTATTTGTATTTGTGGCCAGCTAGGTCTAAATTGATGTTGACCGAATCCCTCCACCAACATATTCTTAGCTGGTGTACAATCAATAGGACAATAGGGGTTTCTATTATATCTTAAAGCCCAAAGATCAAACAACTTTAAATCAGGTTTTTTATTACAATCTATAGAATCGTATTTATATAAACATTCTTTAATTTCATATTTTTTAAATATATTTTCACCGCTATAATTTGCTTGAGAAGGTTGTTTCCCCATTCCAATTAATATAAATTCTCTACCCGAAATAAATCTCTTTTTCACAACTCTTCCGTTTAACTCAGTGATAATAGCATAGTTTACATAATGAGAGTTACAATTAGGATTTATTGATATAGCAAGATGAGATTTATATGAATTAGAATTTTCATATTCAGAAGAGTAATAGTCTGAAAATAAATTAGTTATTATTAATATAATTACAAGATAAAATCTCATCATAACGTATAGCGTTACCTGTAATACTAAAGTAAAATTAATGATTATATTTAATCTTTTAATTTGAACTTGAAAAGTTTATTAGGAGTTTGACAATAATCTAAAGCTATATCGTGATTTTCAGGTTGAATATTTTCTAATGATACCTCAAATAAAGATAATCCTACTTTAATACAATTCGGATTCAATTCTTTAAGTATGTTATCATAAACCCCTTTTCCATATCCAATTCTATTTCCATACTTATCAAATGCAATTAAAGGAATTAAAATGAGGTCAATTTTTTTAAATAAATCAATTTTATAAATAGAAGGAAATGGAATATTATATTTCCCAGGACTAAATTTCACTGTAGGTTCAAAACAAACGCAATCCCATGATTTACTATTTTCATTAAAAATAGTTGTGAATAAATTCTTAGAATTACTTAGTTTATTGTGAATATGCCAGGTGTTAACTTCATTATTTTTGGAAATAGGATAGAATAAGTGAACATTCAGTTTGTCAAAATCAAAGTTTTTAAACAACTCAGTAGTAATTTTTTTTGAGATATTTTCAACCTTTAAGGACTTTAGTTTAGCTCTTTTTAAAAGTGCTTCTTTTCTTAACTTTTCTTTATTTCCACTTAATATTGCAGCCAATTGAAGGTTTTTGAATGAAATCAATTTTTTTATTCTCTAATATATAATCTAAAACTAATCTAAGATCTTTACCATTCACAGGTTCATTATTACTTGGTCTAGAATCATCTAATTGTCCTCGGTATACACATTTTAATTCAGAGTTAAAAACACTGTAGTCAGGGGTACATGCAGCATCGTATAGTTTTGCAATATCTTGAGATTCATCATATAAATATGGAAATGGAAAATCTTTTTCTTCAGCAAATAATTTCATTTTTTTAGGATCATCATCAGGGTAATTAACCACATCATTACTGCTAATAGCAACAAAACCAATTTCTTTATTTAAATAATCATTAGCGAGTTTAACAATTTGATCAATAACGTGTACTACATATGGACAATGGTTACAAATAAAAATAACAACAAGCCCATTTTTTTTTGAAACTTGATTAAGACTTACTTTTTCTCCAGTAATTACGTCGGGTAAATCAAATTCTATTGCTTTAAATCCAAGGGGGATTTGATGAGTGGGAGTTCTTGCCATTTTTGATTAATTTTGACTAAATTAAATATAAATTTTCATTACTTTAAATACATGAAAAGTCTGCTGTCCGTTTTTATACTTTTTTGTTCATTATGTTTAAAATGTCAAGAGATTGATTCTTTGAAATTACGTGAAATTTATGATTTTAATCTACAGCAAAGTAATTGTTATGAAAACCTTAGATCACTCTGTAAAGATATAGGTCATAGATTAAGCGGAAGTAAATCTGCTCAAAAAGCTGTGGAGTGGGCTGAATTATTAATGAAAAATAGTAATCTAGATACTGTCTACTTACAACAAATTACTGTTCCCCACTGGAAAAGAGGGGATGTTGAAAAAGTTTATTGGAAAAATATAAACGGTGAAACTGTTGATGTTAATTGTACAGCTTTAGGTGGTTCTGTAGGTACTAATGGAATAGTAAATGGAGAAGTTATTGAAATTAAAAATTGGGGTCAACTAGAAGAATTTGGAAAAAATAAAATTAAAGGAAAAATTATTTTTTTTAATCGGGTTATGAACCCTACTTTTATTAATACAGGAATGGCTTATGGTAGTTGTGTAGATCAAAGGCACTCAGGTGCATCTAGAGCAGTTGAGTATGGAGCAATTGGTGTATTAGTTACATCAATGACATTAAAATTTGACAATATTCCACATACAGGGTCCATGTCTTATGTCGATTCTACAAAAAAAATCCCAGCTGTAGCAATAAGTACTGTAGATGCTCATAATTTAAGTGAAGCTTTAAAAAATAATGAACTAAAACATCTTTCTATGGAATTATCTTGTAAGCAACTTGATGATACTATTTCATTTAATGTTATTGGTGAAATAAAAGGACAAGAATTTCCAGATGAAATTATTTTAGTAGGTGGTCATTTAGATTCATGGGACATTGGAGAAGGTGCTCATGACGATGGAGCAGGGGTAGTACAAAGTCTACAAGTATTAGAAACTTTTAAAAAACTAAAATTAAAACCTAAGAGAACTTTAAGATGTGTAATGTATATGAATGAAGAAAATGGAAATAGGGGCGGGAAACATTATGCATCTATGGTTAGAAAGACGGGAGAAAAACATTTATTTGCTTTAGAATCGGATCGAGGTGGTTTTAGTCCAAGAGGTTTTAGTATTGATGGAACAAAGATACAATTAGAATATTTACAAAGCTTTGAAAAATTATTTAAACCTTATCAATTACATGTTTTTTCTGAAGGATATAGTGGAGTAGATATAGGACCGTTAAAGGATGGGAAGTTGTGTTTGGTAGGATTAATTCCAGACTCTCAGAGATATTTTGATTTTCATCACTCTAAAGCCGATGTGTTTGAAAATGTACATAAAAGAGAATTAGAATTAGGAGCTTCTGCAATAAGTTCCATAGTGTATTTGGTAGATAGGTATGGTTTGCCAGAAAATAAATCTTTAAAAAAATAGTTTCATGGTAGATATTTTAGCATTTGGCGCACACCCAGACGATGTCGAACTAAGCGCTGGTGGCACACTGATTAAACAAATTAAAAATGGTAGCACAGTTGGAATAGTAGATTTAACAATGGGGGAAATGGGAACTCGTGGCACAACAGAAATTAGAGCTACGGAAGCTGCAAATGCTATGAAAATTATTGGTGCAAATTTTCGTGAAAATCTTGAAATGCCCGATTCGTTTATTGATTTGTCCAAAAAATCTATTGAAAAAGTGGTTCAAGCAATAAGAACCCATAAGCCTAAAATAGTTTTATGTAATGCTATTAAAGACAGACATCCAGAGCATAGAATAGCTTCGAAACTAGTGTCAAAAGCATGTTTTATTTCTGGATTAACAAAATTTGAAACTTTTATTGATGGAAAAAAGCAAGATTCTCATAGACCAAAGAATATCTATCACTATATTCAAGACCAGTGGATAAATCCTGATTTTGTTATGGATATTTCAGATGAGATAGATCAAAAAATAAAAGCAATTAAAGCATTTGAAAGTCAATTTTATAATCCTGAAAGTAGTGAACCAAACACTCCTATATCAAGTAAAGATTTTTTAGATTCTATTATGTCAAAAGCAAATTTAATGGGTAGAACTATCGATAAAAGTTTTGGCGAGGGGTTTACAGTTGAAAGACCAATTGGAACTAGTGATTTAATGAATTTATTTTAGCTGTATGAAAAACTTTAAATATCTTTTATTATCACTAATTATATTTTCTTGTACTTCTAATAATGAATCTATTTTAAATGATAAAATAATTATTGATAGCTTAAAAACACAACTAAGCTCAAAGGTTGAAGTATTAAAATCCTTAGAATATGAAAAAGTAAATAACGATTCAATAGTAAATCAATACGCTCTTTACATAGAAAAAATAAAGGAAAATATTAATGAAATAAATAAACAAGAAAGTATAATAAATAATGCTAAAAATAATCCAGACTTCATCACTATAGACACAACTGATGTTATAAACGCTATTAAGATTTTGTCAATGAAATTACAAGAAAATGAATCTATGATAGAAGAACTTAGTAACGCTGTAATATTGGAAAAAGATAAAAACTCTCAGTTTGCATCTAGTGTAACACAACTAAGTGAGCAAATTGCTAAAAGTAATCGAGAGATTTATTTTTTAAAAGAAGAATTAAATAGTATAAATGCATCATTTGAATCAGTTTTTAATAAATATACTCTTCAAAATATAAAGATTAACGATTTAAATCAAAAGCTAAATCAAGTTGCTTTTGCTATTGGCACTAAGACCGAGCTTTTAAATAATGGTGTTTTAACTAAAAGTGGTGGTCTTATTGGTATTGTAAAGTCTAGAAAACTTAATGATGATTTAAATACTGATTATTTCACATATACTTCTAGACTTGAATTTAGAAAACTCATACTAGGTTTTAAGTCTGTTAAGTTAATCACATCGCACCCAACAGGATCTTTTAAACTCCATAAGTCTTCTAAAGAAAAAATTGATTCGTTGGAGATTTTAGACAATGATGACTTCTGGAGAAATAGTAAGTTTTTAGTTGTAGAAGTAAAATAGCTACGATATAGCTTTTCTAATTGCCAACGCTTTTTTTAATATTGGATAAAGTAAATCAAGTTTTAGCATTGTATGCGGATCGCTTTTAGCATTCTTTGGTTCTGGATGTGTTTCTATAAATAGCCCATCTGCACCATTCGCAACAGCACTGTATACAATAGAGGATATTAATGAAGGATCTCCACCTGTTACTCCACTAGTTTGATTTGGTTTTTGAACTGCGTGAGTACAGTCCATTATTACAGGATAACCATGTTTTTTAAGTTTTGTAATTGCTGTGGCATCTACAATTAAATCGTTGTAACCAAAACTATTTCCTCTTTCGCATAACCAAACATTTTTATTTCCAGTTGAAACTACTTTTTCTAATGCAAACTGCATAGAATCATGTGACATATATTGTCCTTTTTTAATGTTTATTGTTAAACCTGTTTTACCTGCTGCAATTAATAAATCTGTTTGTCTACAAAGAAAAGCTGGTATTTGAATATGATTTACATAGTTTGCTACTTTACTTGGCTCATGACTCTCGTGAACGTCGGTTATAGTATCTACATTTAGCTCATTTCCTATGCTTTTAATAATGTTTAAGGCCATATCATCTCCAATACCAGTAAAGCTATTATTTTTAGATCTGTTGGCTTTTTTATAGCTGGCTTTGAAAATATAGTCGATTGACAACTCATCACAAATTGCTTTAACTTCTTTAGCAATTTTTAGTCCTGTAATTTCATCTTCTATTGCACATGGACCAGCAATTAATGTAAAATTCTTCATTCTTTAGCTTTTTGACCTAAGTAGCCACTATGGTGTCTTTTGGCGTAATCTTCTTTTGTGAATTTAATTCTATTCATCATTCCAATAACTAATAAATCACCTACCACAGTCATAACTGTTGTTGAAGTTGTTGGAGTTAATCCGAGAGGACAAATTTCTTTAGGATTCCCTGTAAATAAACATTCGTTAGATACTTTAGCTAAGGGACTTTCATTATTTCCTGTTAAAGAAATTAAAGGAATTCCATTAAAAAGCTTGTTTGCCAACAAATTGAATTCTAAGATTTCTCTTGTTTTACCAGAATTTGATATTAAAAGAAGCACATCGTTTTTTTGAATTAAACCTAAATCACCGTGTTGTGCTTCACTAGGATGAATAAAAGCAGAAGGAGTACCTGTAGAAGAAAGAGTAGTTGATATATTCATTCCTATATGTCCTGCCTTACCCATTCCACTAACAATAACTTTACCATTTTTTTTATGGACATTTTCAAAAATAATGTCTAATACTTTATCTAAAACTCCGTCTTTGGGAATATTTTTAATAGCATTAATTTCTTGATCAATATATTTATTAATGGATAATTTCACAGATTCAAAAGTAACAATTATAAATTATGATTTTCATCAATTTTCTTTCTTATTTCAGCTAAATCTTCCAAAGTATCTACTGGATAAGAGGGAAAGTTAGTTATTCCAACTTTAATTTTACCTCCGTTTTCTAACCATCTAAGTTGCTCTAGTTTTTCAGCATTTTCTAAAGAAGAAGAGGGTAAACTACAAAATTTCTTTAGTGCTTCTATACTATATCCATATATACCTACATGCTGAAAAAAAGTTTGTTGGTTATTAATATTTTCTTCTTTATGGTTCCTGATAAATGGAATTTTATTTCTAGAAAAATACAATGCATAGTCATGAATATCTTTTACTAGACAAACTTTCTCTTTAAGCATTTTGTTATTTGAATCAATTTTAAGGGCAACCGTTGCAAAATTTGCTTCGTTATCTTCTAAACAACCAATCAATTTATTTAGGTGGTCAGGATGTAATAACGGCTCGTCACCTTGAATATTAATTATATAATTAAATGATTTGTTAATTTCTTTTGACCATTTTTCAAAAGCTTCTAGACATCTACTTGTTCCATTTAAATGGTCTACGTCTGTTAAAATAACATTTCCGTTAAATTCTTTAACTTTATCATATATTCTAGAATCATCTGTAGCAACTACTAAATTTTCTAAAACTTTATTTGCCCTTAGGTAAACATGCTCGATCATTGTTTTATCTCCAATTATTTCAAGAGGTTTCCCCATTAGTCTAGAAGAATTAAATCTAGCTGGAATCACTCCTAGAATATTTGATGTTAATGTTTTCATTCTTCTAAATTATATAATCTGTTGAATGAAAACTTAAAAATTTGCGTAATATTATAAAGATCTTGGATTAAACTTGACTTTTATTAAATTTGAAAATGTCATTAAAAGAAGTAAAAAATTATATAAATAAAAATAGAAGAGATTTTGCTGACAAGCCTTTCTCTGAAGAAATGGCTTCTAATGATCCTATAGAACAATATAGTGTTTGGTTTAAAGAAGCCATGTCTTCTAATATTGTAGATCCTTATGCTGCATGCCTTTCTACTGTTGATAGTTCTGGAAGACCATCTTCTAGGATTTTATATATAAGAGATTTTAATAAAGATGGTTTTATTTTTTATACTAATTACGACTCTAAAAAGGGATATGATATTTTAGAAAACAATTATGGTGCTCTAAATGTTTTTTGGGGTGAATTAGAAAGACAAATTAGAATTAAAGGATTAATCAAGAAAGTTGATGATTCGAAATCAGACAAATATTTTAATGATAGGCCAAGAGCTAGTCAAATTGGAGCTTGGGCCTCCGATCAAAGCCAAAAAATAAAGAACCGAAATGAATTAGAATCTAAAATTAGATTTTTTGAAGATAAATTTAAAGGAATAAACATCCCTAGACCTTCTAACTGGGGAGGATATAATCTTTCCCCATATCAAATAGAGTTCTGGCAAGGAAGACCAAGTAGATTACATGATAGAATATTATATGTTAAAGAAAATAATCAATGGGTGAAAAGTCGTTTATCTCCGTAGTTGATCAATATTTTAAAAGGTACCAAACTAAAAAAATACAAATTGATTTATTACCATCAAATGATTTAAAGATAATTATTGTAATTCCTGTATATAATGAAGAAAATATATCAGCTACTTTAGATTCTCTTTTTATAAATCAAGACGATTTATCTTTTTCTGTTGAAGTTTTAACTCTAGTAAATAACTCAGAAGATGAAAAACTAGAGATTAAAGAGCAAAATCTAGCTACTTTTAAAGAGCTCAAAAAATTATCTCAAACGTATCAAAAAAAAACAACTTTAATTCCAGTTTATATTAATAATCTTGATCAAAAGCACGCCGGTGTCGGTTGGGCAAGAAAATTAGGGATGGATTTAGCTCTTCAGAGATTTGAAAAAATTAATTATGACGGAGTAATTGTTGGTCTTGATGCAGATACTACTGTAGAATCTAATTATTTAAATTCAATTTATCATTTTTTTAAAAAAACTAATTTTAATTCTGCTTCAATACATTTTGAACATCCTATTGAAGGAAATGAATTTGATGACTTTCATTATCAACAAATCATCAATTATGAACTTCATTTAAGATACTATAAGAACTCCTTAGAATTTGCTAATCTTCCATACTCCTATCATACTATTGGAAGTGCTTTTGCAGTAAACGCGAGTTCATATGCAAAACAAGGGGGAATGAACAGACGAAAAGCAGGTGAGGATTTTTACTTTATTACTAAACTTATAAAAGGTGAAAAATTTGGGGAAATTACCAAAACTAAAGTTATTCCATCTCCAAGAATATCAGAAAGAGTTCCATTTGGAACAGGTAGGTCTATATATGAAGGAATTAACAATCAAAAAAACCTATTACTTACTTATGATTTCAAATCTTTTGAAGTAATTAAGAATTGGATTGAATTAATTGAAAATAAATTATTTAATTATGAAATTTTCCCTGTCTTAATAAAGACTTTTATGTCTAAAGATAAATGGACTAAAAATCATTTGATGATATTAAATAATACTAATTCAGATATTAAATATATGAAGTTGTTTTTTAGCGTTTTTGATTCTTTTTGGATGTTAAAACTAATTCACTTTTTAAGAGACAACCATCACTCCAATAGTAGTTTATTTTTAAACACTAATGCTCTCTTATTAAAACTTGGTTACCCTCCAATTAAAAGTACTTTTGAGCAGTTAATTTTCTTTAGAAATTTGGACAAAAAAAGGGGCCTAAGCCCCTTAAATATAGTTAAATAAATATTTATTTCAATGAATCTACTATAGCTTTAAAAGCCTCAGGATTATTCATTGCTAAGTCTGCAAGAGTTTTTCTATTTAACTCAATACCTTTAGTATTAACTTTTCCCATAAATTCAGAATAACTCATTCCGTGCAATCTTGCAGCTGCATTAATTCTTTGTATCCATAATGCTCTAAAGTTTCTTTTTTTCTGTCTTCTATCTCTATAAGCATATTGAAGACCTTTTTCTACTGCGTTTTTCGCTACAGTATGAACATTTTTTCTTCTTCCGAAGTAACCCTTAGCAAGTTTTAATATTTTTTTTCTTCTTGCTTTTGCGGCTACACTATTTACTGATCTTGGCATAATTTAAATTTTTGGCTTGAAGCGTCTTGCGATCTTATCTTTTTGACTTTAAGCCTGGTTCAACATTTAATAACCGTGAGTTTATTAAGCGCAAAGTTGCAACTTAATATTTTTCACATCTGCTTTACTAACTAAAGTAGCTTTAGTTAAGTTTCTTTTTCTTTTTGTTGACTTCTTAGTCAAAATATGACTTTTAAAGGCATGTTTTCTTTTAATTTTCCCACTGCCAGTAAATCTAAATCTTTTTTTGGCACTGGAATTGGTTTTCATTTTAGGCATAACTGTTTTTCTTAAATTGTTATTTCTTTTTTGGGTTAATGATAATAGTCATTTTCTTCCCTTGTAATTCTGGCATTTTTTCTAAAAGTCCATAATCTTCCAATTCTTGAGCAAATTTCAATAGTAAAATTTCTCCTCTGTCTTTATAGATTATTGACCTTCCTTTAAAAAAAACAAAAGCTTTTAGTTTTGCACCTTCACTTAAAAATTTTGTTGCATGTTTCAATTTAAACTGAAAATCATGTTCATCAGTGTTAGGTCCAAATCTTATTTCTTTTAAAACAACTTTAACTTGTTTTGATTTAAGCTCTTTTTGTTTTCTTTTTTGTTCATATAAAAACTTTTTATAGTCTATTATTTTACAAACTGGAGGACTGGCGTTAGGAGATATTTCTACCAAGTCTAAATCCATTTCTTCAGCCATCTTAATAGCTTTTTGAGTTGGGTGAACACCTTGTTCAACACCTTCTCCTACAACTCTTACTTCAGGAACTCTTATTCTCTCGTTAATCCTATGCGGATCTTCTTTAATAATTCTTCCTCTGTTGGGTCTTCTAGGTCTGATACTCCTCCTTTTTTTATTTAAATTTTCAAATCCTTAAAATCTTGGTCTATTTTATCATTAATAATTTTTGCAAAATCATTAATTTTAAAACTACCTAAATCACCTTCTCCTTGCTGTCTAACAGAAATCTCTTTTTGTTTAGTTTCTTTTTCTCCTACAATTAACATAAATGGAATCTTATTTAGTTCAGCGTCTCTAATTTTTCTTCCTATTTTTTCTCCTCTTAAATCTACAAGACCGCGAATATCGTAATTTTTTAGAAGTTTTAAAACTTCTAGAGCATAATCGTTAAATTGTTCGCTAAGTGGAAGAATAATAAACTGTTCTGGATTTAACCAAAGTGGGAATTTTCCAGCGGTATGTTCTATCAGTAAAGCTACAAATCTTTCCATTGACCCAAATGGAGCTCTGTGTATCATAACAGGTCTATGTTTTTGATTATCTGAACCAGTATATTCTAATTTAAATCTTTCAGGAAGATTATAATCTACTTGAATGGTACCTAATTGCCATGATCTATTTAAAGCATCTTTAACCATAAAGTCTAGTTTTGGACCATAAAAAGCAGCTTCGCCATATTCAACTACTGTTTTAAGACCTTTTTTATTTGCTGCTTTAATAATAGCTTGTTCTGCTTTGTCCCAATTTTCGTCACTTCCAATATATTTTTTTTGGTCTTTAGGATCTCTTAATGAAACTTGAGCAACAAAATCTTCAAATTTTAAAGCTTTGAAAACATATAATACTAGATCAATAACTTTTATAAATTCTTCTTCCAATTGATCTGGTCTACAAAAAATATGAGCATCATCTTGAGTAAATCCTCGAACTCTAGTTAAACCGTGTAATTCACCACTTTGTTCATATCGATAAACGGTGCCAAATTCAGCCAATCTTAATGGAAGATCTTTGTAAGATTTTGGTGACGCATTGTAAATCTCACAATGGTGAGGACAATTCATTGGTTTTAAAAGGAATTCCTCACCCTCATTGGGAGTTTTTATAGATTGAAATGAATCTGCACCATACTTTTCATAGTGACCAGAACATACGTAAAGATCTTTATGTCCAATGTGAGGCGTGGAAACAGGAAGATATCCAGAAGATGTTTGAGCTTTTTTAAGAAAATTCATCAATCTATCTTTTAACTCGGTACCTTTTGGAAGCCATAATGGCAATCCCTGACCTACTTTTTCTGAAAAAGTAAATAACTCAAGTTCTTTACCAATTTTTCTATGGTCTCTTTTCTTTGCTTCTTCTAATCTTTCAATATATAGATTAAGATCTTTCTGTTTTTCAAAAGTAATTCCATATATTCTAGTGAGTTGTTGATTGTTCTCATCTCCTCTCCAATAGGCACCTGCGATGTTTAAAAGCTTTACAGATTTAATATATCCTGTGTTTGGTAAATGCGGACCTCTACATAAATCTGTAAATTTTCCTTGTGTATAAAATGTTATTGAACCATCTTCTAAATCATTTAAAAGCTCAATTTTATAAGGGTCTTCTTTTTCTTTAAAATAATCTAAAGCATCTTTTTTAGAAATTTCTTTTCTTTCAAACGTGTTTTTTTCTCTAGCGAGTTCAATAATTTTTTTTTCTATTTTTTCTAAATCTTTTTCAGATATAGTATAATCTTTAAAATCTACATCGTAATAAAACCCATTTTCAATAGCAGGACCTATAGCTAAATTAATTCCTGGATAGTAAAATTCAAGAGCTTCCGCCATAATATGAGCACTACTATGCCAAAGTGTAGATTTCCCACCATTATCTTGAAATGTTAGTAGCTTTAGTCTTACATCATTGTTAAGTGATCTATTTAAATCCCAAATCTCTCCATTTATTTCTGCAGCAAGAACTTTCCTAGCTAAACCTTCGCTTATTGATTTAGCAATATCTAAAGAATTTGTTCCTTTTGCTACTTCTTTTACAGATCCATCTGGCAGGGTTACTTTAATCATGTTTTTTAATTACTTAAAGGCAAATATAAGTAAATGATTTTCTCAATAAACTACCTATTTAAAATATTCATTACTTTGTATTATTATGGAAGTTGATATTCTAGAAAAATACAATCAAACCAATCAATTTGGAAATTATTTAGATTTAAAAATAAAGATTTTAAAGCCTGGTGATGTAAAGTATACAGTTTCAGTTAAAGAGCATCATCTTGCTACTATAAAATCTGCTCATGGAGGTTTTATCTCTGCTATTTTTGACCAAATAGTAGGTACAGCTGCTTTATCAAAAGCTATTTTAGAGTCAAAATTAGTATCAACTGTAGAATTTAAAATTAATTTTCTTAAACCAGTTTTTTTGGGAGATGATTTAATTGGTCATGGACTTATAATACAAAGCGGAAAAAGAATATACACAGTTAAAGGTGAAATATTCAATCAGAATAACAATTTAGTTGCAACTGGAATAGCAACATTAAATGCATATCCTTTTGACAAAAGTGATATGAATTCTTAATTAAATAAAATGAAAAAAACAGTATTAATAATATTATTAGGATTAAGTCTAGTCGGGTTCTCTCAGAAAAAAGATAGAATAGAACCAAAAACTGAATTAGAAAAAGTTAATTTATATGGATTAAAATTTAGATCTATTGGTCCGGCTTTAACTGCAGGTAGAATAGCAGATATTGCTGTTGACACTAAAAATCCTAAAGTTTATTATGTTGGAGTAGCTTCAGGTGGCGTTTGGAAAACATCTAATAGTGGAAATACATTTGATCCCATTTTTGACAATGAGTCTAGTTTTAGCATAGGATGTATTTCTATAGATCCTAATAATCACAATACAGTATGGGTTGGTACAGGTGAAAATAATAATCAAAGAAGCGTTGCTTATGGAGATGGTGTTTATAGAAGTTTAGATGGAGGAAAAAGCTGGAAAAATATGGGTTTAAAAAAGTCAGAACATATTGGAATGATAGAAATAGATCCCAAAAATTCCAATAAAATTTATGTTGCTGCTTATGGACCTTTATGGAACGAGGGTGGAGAAAGAGGTTTATACTTATCTGAAAATTTTGGAAAAGATTGGAAATTAATTTTGGAAACAGACGAAAACACAGGAATTAATGAGGTTCATATTGATCCTTTAAATACTAATATTATTTATGCAACTGCTCACCAAAGAAGAAGACATGTTTTTACCTATGTTGGCGGCGGTCCCGGTTCTAAAATATACAAATCAGTTGATGGAGGTAAAAATTGGAAAGAATTAAAATCAGGACTTCCTTCAGCTATTAAAGGAAGAATTGGTATGGATGTCTCTCCTGCAAACTCAGATTACTTATATGCACTAGTTGAATCTGAAAATAATCAGTCAGGTTTGTATTCATCAAAAGACAAGGGAGAAAGCTGGGAAAAAGTTAATAAATATGTAACAAGTGGCAATTATTATCAAGAAGTTTTTTGTGACCCAAACGATCCGAAAAAAGTTTTTTTTATGGATACGTGGCTTCATCATACCATGGATGGAGGAAAAACTGTTGTAAAGACTGGTGAAAAAAGTAAACATGTAGACAATCATTGTATTTGGATAAATCCTAGAGATACTCAACATTGGATTGTAGGTTGTGATGGTGGAATTTATGAAACTTGGGATCATGCTAAAAACTGGCATTTTAAACCAAATCTTCCAATTACTCAATTTTATAAAGTAGCTGTGGATAATGATTTTCCATTTTATAATATTTATGGTGGAACCCAGGACAATAATAGTTTTGGAGGTCCATCCAGAACTATTTCAAATCACGGAATTATGAATTCAGATTGGTATATAACAAATGGGGGAGATGGTTTTGAAAGTGCAATTGACCCTGAAAATTCTAATATTGTCTATGCACAATCTCAATATGGTTGGTTAGTAAGATATGATCGACTTTCAGGAGAAAAAGCAGGTATTAAACCAATGGCAAATAATAATATGGAAGCATTGCGATGGAACTGGGATGCTCCTTTACTCATAAGCCCTCATAATAGCAAGAGATTATATTTTGCAGCAAATCGTTTGTTTAGAAGCGATAACAGAGGAGATGAGTGGAAATGTATAAGTCCAGACTTGTCGAGAAATTTAGATAGAAATCAAATTAAAGTAATGGGTAGAATTCAAAGTTCAGACGTCATAATGAAAAATAAATCTACAACTATGTATGGAAATATTGTCTCATTGGACGAATCTCCAATAACAGAAAATTTACTGTACGTAGGAACTGATGATGGATTAATTCATGTAAGTGAAAATGCGGGAAATAATTGGACTAAACATGAAAAATTTAAGGGCATTCCCGAGTTTACTTATGTTAATTCTTTAGTTGCATCTCAACATAAACCAAATAGAGTTTTTGCTGTTTTTAATAACCATAAAAAAGGCGACTTTAATCCTTACGTAATGGTTTCCAATGATAAAGGAATTTCTTGGAAGTCTATATCTTCAAACCTCCCAATTAGAGGTTCAGTTTATGATATAGCTGAAGATCATAAAGATGAAAATTTATTATTCGTTGGTACAGAATTTGGAGTTTATTTTACATATAATGGTGGTCTAGAGTGGAAGCAGCTTAAAAATGGATTACCTACCATAGCTGTAAGAGATATAGAAATTCAAAAAAGAGAAAATGACTTAGTTATAGCAACATTTGGTAGAAGTTTTTATGTGCTAGATAATTACTCTCCACTTAGAGAGCTAAAGAACGAAATAAGTTCAAAATCACATATATTCCCCATTAAAAACTCACTAATGTATATCGATTCTAGACCTTTAGGTTCAAGGGGGAAAGGCTCTCAGGGAGAATCTTATTTCACAGCTTCAAACCCACCTTTAGGTTCGTTAATAAGATACTTTTTTAATGATACTTTAAAGACTCAAAAACAAATTAGGCAAGAAATAGAAAAGAAAAAAATTAAATCAAACTTAGATGTTGTATATCCTAAATTGGATAATTTAATAATTGAAGATAATGAAGAAAAGCCATATTTAATCTTTACAATTTTTGATGAAAATGGATTAGAAATAAGAAAAATGATAGAGTCACCTAAAATTGGATTAAATCAATTAGTATGGAATTTTAGATTAACACCTCAATCAAATATTTCATTAAAAAAATCTAAGCCTGGAAGATATTCAGAGTCTAATAATGGTCCACTTGCTCTCCCTGGAAAATACTTTGTAACTATGCATAAAGTAGTTAATGGTAAGGCAATATTAATGGAAGACAAGACTCCTTTTGAGTGTGACTGGTTAAATGAATTAACGATTCCTGCAGAAAATAAAGATTCTCTACTTACTTTTCAAATAAAGGTTGAAAAACTAAGAAAGGCAATTGATGCTTCATCGGAAGTAATAAAAAATAGTAAGAAAAGTATAAATTATATTAAATCTGCATTTAAAAGTTATCCAAATTTAGATTTAAGCTACTTAGATACAATTAATAATTTAGAATATTTGATCAATAAAATTGAAATTAAACTTTCTGGAAATCCTTCACTTAGTAAAAGAGATATTGAGCAAAAAGAATCCATTTCCTCGAAGGTTGGTATAATAATTTGGAATATGTGGAGAAGCAGGTCTAGCCCAACTGTTACAAATAAATTTCTTTATGAGTCAGCTTCAATAGATTTTAAATCATTAATTGATGATATAAAAACCTTAGAAAATAATATAAAAACTATTGAAAGTTATTTAGAAGAAAATAAAGTGCCTTATACATCTGGAAGAGGTTTGATTTTAGACTTGGAAAAAGAATAAATTAAAATCCATTATTTGAGTAGTTTTCATATTTTTTAGGATCGAATTCGTATAGAATAGATTTTCTTCCTCTACTATTTCTTTGAACTTTTTTAACTTCTCTTAATATATCCATTTCGAAAATTCTTCTTCTAAAGTTTCTAGTGTCGAATTTTTTAGATAAAAACGAGCTATACAAACCTTCAAGTTCATTCATTGTAAATTCGTTAGGTAATAAGTTTTTCCCTAAGGGCCTATATTTCATTCTTCTTTTAATTCTTTTAAGAGCTAATTCAATCATTTCATTGTGATCAAATGCTAGCTCTAGATTTGATTCTATATTTTTAAACTTTGCATCATTTTTATGATTTAAAACTACATTGTCTTTCTCTAAATTAATTAGTCCATAAAACGAAATGTCTATGACTCTTCCAATAGGATTTCTGTATAATTTGCCAAAAGCATTAAGTTGTTCAATATAAACCTCCTGATTTCCAATATTTTCAGTTAATATTTCTGTGCATACTTCATCTAATGATTGGTTATATTTTAATAATTTATTAGGTAGTACTAATGCATTTTTAAAAGGAAGACTTTTATTTCTTACAGTTAAAACTTTTTTTTCACTCTCATTATAACAGAACAAGCATAAGCTCACAGATATTAATATTTCATTTTTCTTTTTAGATATTTCCATAGAATTAATAATTTTTAATCTTTTAGAAAACAGAGTTAAAATACTAATTTAGTGTAAATATTACAATAAGTAAATAAAATATAAATTTTTTACAACGAAAAAATTCATATTAATGATGAAAATGTAATAATTTAGTTCACTAAATAAATAACTATTTAAAATAATTATAAGTTTGCATTACTTAGTTTATCGATGGTTCTTTCTTGAAATGAAGATGCTTTATAAGACGATATTATTCCATTTTTATTAATTACAAAAAATTTTGGATAGTTATATTCAGTTAATTTTAGAAAATCAATTTTAGTGGATAAAATTATAGTAGTAGAATAATTAGAGTTTTTAACAAAAAGCTTTGCATCTTCCAAATCGCTACTAAAAATTGAAATTATTTTTTTGAAAGATTTAAACTTTTGAGTTATTCCAATTTTTTCAGCTGATTCAAAACAATAATTACAATTTGAAGAAAATAATGCAATCAAAACACTTTCTTCACTAAGAGTATTAAAATCAATATACTTTTTTAAGAGAGAAGAATATTTTTTGTCTATGTTCCTAATAGGTTTATCAACTAATGAATATTGCCCTATTGGTGATATTATATATGAAGCTAGTAAGGAAAATATAGTTAAAAATAAGGTTACTATCTTTTTCAAAAAATTGTTTTTAATTAAAAACGATTCAGCATTTATTTTTTTGAATTTTAAAAGTGTAAATATTATTAAACACAATAAAGTGATTAAGAGACAGATTAGATTTAAGTCACATTTAAAAACATTGAAAAAAAACACTTCAATTATAAAAATATTTGTAATTAAAAATGAAATTAACAAAAGCTTCGTATTAAATTTTGTTATAAATAATAATAAACCAATAAGTAAATATATACTAGGAATTAAATGAGATATTAATAGTGAGAAAACCCAACTTTTTATATAGGATTCATAGATAGGTATTTGTGCAGATTCAATAAAAAAACAAGAATATATTCCGGTTAATATAAATAGTATAGATAAAAGAATTTTCATGAATATTATAGAAGATTATCCTTAATTTATAATTCCAGATCCAATTAGTTCGTCTTTATCATACCAGCTTATAAATTGACCTGGAGTTATACCTCTTTGTTTGTCTTTAAAATCAACTTGCAAGTTATTATTTGTAAGTGTAATTATAGAACTAGTGAGTTTTTGACGATATCTTATTCTTGCTTTGTAATTAGTTGGGGTATTAGGTTTTAATTTTAAATCTGTTCTTATCCAGTGAATATTTTCGTGATTTACTGTAAGTCCGTTTCTGTATAATCCAGGATGATTTTCACCTTGTCCCACATAAATTATATTTTCTTTCACATCTGTTCCAATAATGAAAAGAGGTAAGGCGAAACCTCCAATGTTTAATCCTTTTCTTTGACCAATTGTATAATAATGAGCACCATTATGTTCACCAATAACTTTCCCAATTTCCGATGAATATTCAAAAGGTTTAAAATATTTAATATTGCTCTTTTTGTAAATAGAGTTTTTAGAATCAATTTCTATTACTTTGCCCTTAATTGGTTTTAGAAACTGTTGTAAGAATACTGGTAATTTCACTTTCCCTATAAAACAAAGACCTTGAGAGTCTTTTTTCTCTGCAGTATTTAATCCAACTTCTTTAGCTAATTTTCTTACTTCACTTTTTTTCATATTTCCTATTGGAAATAGGCTTTTACTTAACTGAAGCTGATTTACTTGACATAGAAAATAGCTTTGATCTTTCAAAGTATCTTTTCCTGCTAAAAGTCTATGAATTTTTTTACCATTAATTATTACTTCTTCTCTTCTACAATAATGACCAGTTGCTACAAAATCTGCACCAAGCTCAATAGCTTTTTTTAAAAACAAATCAAATTTTATTTCTCTATTACAAAGAATATCTGGATTTGGAGTTCTTCCATTTTTATATTCTTCAAACATATAGTCAACTATTCTTTCTTTGTACTCTTTGCTAAAATCAATTACTTGAAATGGTATTCCAATAATTTCAGATACTTGCAGAGCGTCATTACTATCTTCTATCCATGGACAATCTTCATCAATTATCACTGACTCATCATTCCAATTCCGCATAAATAGTCCAATAACATTATAACCCTGTTTTTTAAGGATATATGCCGCTACACTTGAATCTACACCACCGGAAAGACCTACAACTACAGTTTTCATTTTTCAAAAGTAAACAGAATTCATCTTTTGTCCTAACATTGATTTTTTTGATAAATTAAATTTATCTTTATCTTAAAATATATGAGTACAAACTTCCCCCATTTATTAAAACCCCTTGATTTAGGTTTCACCACTTTAAAGAATAGAGTCTTAATGGGTTCTATGCATACAGGATTAGAGGAAGTCAAAAATGGTTATGTAAGAATGGCATCTTACTTTGAAGCTAGAGCAAAAGGAGGAGTAGGTTTGATAGTAACAGGTGGAATTTCTCCTAATTTAAGAGGATGGGTGGCTCCTTTTTCTAGTAGACTAACTTCAAAAAGAATTGCAAAAAAACATAAGTTAATTACCAATGCTGTTCATAAATATGACTCTAAAATTTGCATGCAGATTCTTCATAGTGGAAGGTATGGTTACCATCCCTTTAATGTTTCAGCAAGTAACATAAAGTCTCCAATCTCAAAATTTAAAACGAAATCTCTTTCAGAAAGGGGAATCAAATCAACAATAAACGATTTTGTTAGATGTTCAAAACTTGCTAAGTATTCAGGTTATGATGGTGTTGAGATAATGGGTTCGGAAGGTTATTTAATAAATCAATTTATTGCAAAAAGAACTAATAAAAGAAATGATAAATGGGGAGGTGAATACACTAATAGAATAAAATTCCCATTAGAAATAGTTAAAAGAATTAGACTTGAATTAGGAAAAGAATTTATTATCATTTTTAGATTGTCTATGCTTGATTTGGTAGAGGGTGGAAGTTCTTGGGATGAGGTAGTACAATTAGCTAAAGAACTTGAAAAAGCAGGCGTGAATTTAATAAATACTGGTATTGGTTGGCATGAATCAAGAATTCCAACTATAGCAACTATGGTTCCAAGAGCAGCTTTTAGTTGGGTCACTAAAAGAATGATGGGTGAAGTTAGTGTTCCTTTAATTACTACTAACAGAATAAATACGCCCGAAATTGCAGAAAAAATATTGTCAAATGGACATGCTGATATGGTTTCAATGGCGAGGCCTTTTTTAGCAGATCCAGAATTTATAAATAAAGCAATTGCAAATAAATCAAATGAAATAAATACTTGTATAGCTTGTAATCAAGCTTGTTTAGATCATGCTTTTAAAGGAAAAATTGCTAGTTGTCTTGTAAATCCATTAGCCTGTCATGAAACTGAAATTATAGTAAAAAACACTAAAACCCCCAAAAGAATTGTTGTAGTTGGTGCCGGCCCTGCAGGTTTGTCATATGCAACAACAGCTGCAAAAAGAGGACATAATGTTACTTTAATTGAAAAATCAAATTCTATTGGTGGCCAGTTCAATATGGCTAAAAAAATTCCAGGAAAAGAAGAGTTCTATGAAACATTAAGATATTTTGAAGTGATGTTAAAAAAATATAATGTTCAAATTCATTTAAACACAATTTTTGAATCGACTATGGCTAAAAAATTTGATAAAGTTATTTTGGCTACAGGAATTATTCCTAGAAAACCTAAAATCATAGGGATTGACCATCCAAAAGTGGTGAGTTATATAGATGTTTTAAATGATAAAGTTAAAATTGGATCTAAAGTGGCTTTAATTGGTGCTGGAGGCATAGGATTTGATGTTGCTGAGTATTTGTCCCACAAAGGTGAATCTAGTTCTTTAAAAACAAAATTATTTATGGAAGAGTGGGGGGTAGATATGAAATTCACAAATAGAGGAGGAATTCAGAAAGTTAAGCCTAAACCATTAGAAACTAAAAGACAAATATATTTATTGCAAAGAAAAAGTGGTAAAGTAGGAGCTTCATTAGGAAAAACAACTGGCTGGATACATAGATTTTCTCTTAGAAATAAAGATGTAAAAATGATTAACAGCGTTAAGTACAATAAAATTGATGACAAAGGACTAAACTATTTTAAGAACAATAAGGAATTTATATTAAATGTTGATCATATTGTGATTTGTGCTGGACAGTTAAGTAATAATAAGATATTTGATTCTTGCAAAGAACAAAATCCAAATACAGAAATAATTGGCGGAGCCTTTCATGCGTCTGAACTAGATGCTAAGAAAGCAATAGACCAAGCAGTTCGTAGTGCAGCAAAAGTTTAGAATATTTTTTAGTATTTAATATTTAATTTTTCATATATGAAATGCATTAGCCATGCAGGTCCAATTAATAAAAATTGAATATCTTTTAAAAAAGATGGTTTTTTACCTTCAATTTTATGACCTAAAAACTGAACTATCCAAGAAAAAGCAAATATACTCAACGCGATCATCCATAAAGAAACCTTTAGATTTTCATTTAATATAATATTCTCAATTATGTTAGTTAAATACAAACAACCAACGGAAAAAATAAACATTCCAAATGTTAATCTTGGAGATAACAATATATAATATAAAAGCACTAAAATTATTGACAAAGTCGCCCAGTTAATATATTTAAAGTCATTTATTTTAAATAAATATAAAGGTCCTAATGGAATACACCAAACCAAAGCTATGATGCTAAAGAAAATTGCTGGAACACAAAACCAGTGAACTAATTTGTTAGTCTTATTTTGATGGCTTTCTCCATACTCTTTGATTAATTTTTCAATTTTACGCATTCTAATAAATTAATTACACCTTTAATTTATAAAAAATAACTTAATTGAGTTAAACTAATTAATGAGTACTAATTTTTTAGTATATAATTTATCAGATATTTTAACTTGTAAAAAGTATATGTTTTTTGAAAAATTACTAGCATCAATAGTCTCCTTAAATTGTCCTATATAGTCAACTGTTTTTTTTAAGAAGACTATTTTACCTAACGCATTAGTTATTTTTATTTCAATTTTTTCTTTTTTGGTTAATAAAAAAACTAATTCAAATTTATTTCTAGCTGGGTTTGGATAAATATTTAAATTATGTTCATTTTTTCTATCATTTTCTAGATTTAATAATGATTGACAAGTTTTAATTCTAAGTACAGGCCTTTTTTTTGTTACAATATAATTTGTATCTAAGTAAGAGCATGCAGGTATAAGATCACTTCTGTAACTAATAGCTGAATTAAAATTTGTAATTTCAAATGGTGTTGACCAATTACTGGTATATATTCCAGTAACAATATTATCATAACATATTTCAACTAATAAATTAGAATTACCGTCCCATTGATATGCATTGTTAAATGAAAAATTATTCAATCCAAGAGCTATTGTTATATTTTGAGCTATAAAAACAGTTGAAAGTCCAGATTGCCAACTATTGATATAATTTTGATTTGTACAACCTATTCTAATTTGATATTCATTAAAATTATTGGTTGCACCATTTTGTGCGATAGTTTCCCAAGCAATTTCTGTAATTTCCCCGCCTGTAAATCCAGCTGCAATTATTTCTGAAGCTTTGAATAAATATTGCTCTTTAACAGTTTTATAATAGTTGCCAAAGGGGGCAGGAAATACTGTAGGGATATTTGTTCCCATATTAGCTCCTAACCATTGATATGAAGCTGAATTACATAAAACTGTTCCAACAGGGCCACAGATAGCTGAATAGTTATTTTTTTTTAATGAGATCAATTGGGTTCCCTTCATTTCTTGACCATAGTATGAACTTGAAATCAACAACAATATTCCAAATGATATTTTTGCAGTTGGTAATTTATTATTGAATATAAATACTAAAACCAATGGTATGGCTGCCCAATTAATATATTTAAAGTCATTTATTTTAACAAACTCTAAAGTACCTAATTGGATAAACAAAACTAAAGCAATGATGCTAAATAAAATCGCTGGAACACAAAACCTGTAAACAAATTTGTTAGTCTTATTTTGGTAGCTTTCACCATATTCTTTGATTAATTTTTTAATTGCGCTCAATTTTCTAATTTGAATTTACTTTTTATTAAAAAAAAAGGTTGAAGTAAATTTTACTTCAACCTTTTAAGATTAATTAAATTTTGTTATTTATTATTGAATAATAACAGGTTTTGTAATTATCCCATTTTTTGAAATAATATTAACCAAATACATTCCCCTATCTAAATAATCTAATTCAATATTTAAATAATTACTATTTAAATTTTTGTTAGTATATACGTTTTTCCCTCTTAAATCTGTTATAATGATGTCTCTCATTATAACAGAATTTGAGATAACAAATTGACCATTGCTAGGATTAGGATATATATTAATTAGATCTAAGCTATTGGAAATTACATCAACAGTAGATGTCACATTATAGCTTATTGTGTCAGATATACAGCCGTTTGCATCTATTACTATTAGGTTTAATAAACCAATAGTATCCGGGATAATTGTTGAGACAGAATCACCATTACTCCACAAGTAACTATAAGGTGCTAACCCTCCAGTTACATTTGCTGATATATTTGCTTGTGATGTATCTAATGAAACAGTTAGTTCTGTAACTGTAAGATCTAGTATAGCTAAACTATCACAACCTATAGAAGACTGTAAAGTATCAGTATACATACCGGCTAATGTGTAGGTCATTGCACCAAACTTTAAACTATCACCCTTACAAATCACCTGTGAAGTCAAACTGGATGGGTTAGAATTTAAAGTAAGATTAAGTTTTACAATACTATCACAACCATATATTGACTGAAGAGTATCTAAGTATGACCCTGTTAAATTTAACTGATTACCATTCCAAAGATAAACACTATCACAAGAAGTCTGATTATCTTGAATTATTGAGGAATTGTTGATTGTTAATTCTAATGTTATGATACTATCACATCCAATAGTTGTTTGAATAGAGTCTGTATATGTACCACTAGTTGTGTAGTTATTACCATTCCAGCTATAAGAATCACAAGCAAATATTGTGTCTATAGTTGAGTAATTACTACCAATTGTTAAATTAAGTACATCAACTACTGTATCACATCCCATAATTGGTAAATAAGAATATGTGTATGTTCCTGAAGTATTATAAACATTTCCATTCCAACTGTAAGAAGCGCAACTAGAAACAGTTGTAGTATCAGCATCTTGGCAAGTTGTAAATGTATAAGGTCCTGAAAAAATACTAGAATCAGAAACTCCACAAACTGCTTGGACATAAAAGTCATAATTAACACCATCTAAAAGACCAGTTATTGTATATGAATTTGTTGTAACTAAATTAGTGAAAACATTAGGAATATTTGGTGATCCTTGAGGGAAACCTGCAGGTCCATATTCGACATTCCATTCTGTTTCTGTACCACCTGCTATCCAAGAAAAGTCAGCAGTTGTTATTCCTATGTTAGAAACACTTAATGAATCTGGATTTGGACAACTATTCCCAGTAGTAAATGAGACCGGGCCAATCCATATACTTGAATCACCTACACCACAATTACTTTGCACATACGCTTCATAAGAAGAAGATGCATTTAATCCAGATAGAGTAAACGAAGTTGTATTTGATGTATCAATAAATCCAAAGCCTACAGGGAATCCAACAGGACCATATTCAATATTATATGATTGTGCTAAGGATCCAGCAACCCATGTAAGATCAACAGAAAATGCATTTATATTAGAGACACTTAAACTGTCTGGGCTGGTACATGTAGGTAAAGTTGTGAATGTAAAAGGCCCAGTCCAAACGCTACCATCTATAGAACATTGACCTCTTAAGTAAAAGTCATAATTAGTACCACCACCAGAAACAGGTATGTTGGTAATTGAGTAGTTTGTAACTGTAGTACTATCTAAAGTACCTGATCCAAATGGATATCCAGATGGTCCGTACTCAACAATCCATTCATTTTCAAAACCACCAGCAACCCAATTAAAATCAGCAGAATTAACAGTGATATTTGAGATAATCAAAGTGTCTGGTTCAGGGCAATACTGCAACGTTGTAAATGTAAATGGTCCTGAAACAATATTATTTGTATCGCAAATAGATCTTACATAAAAGTCATAATTAGTTAAAGTATCTAAGCCAGTCAATGAGTAAGAAGTAAAGCTAGTAGTATCAATAACTCCATTTGATGGCGTAAATCCAGTAATACCATGTTCAACTTCAAAAATTGTAGAATTATTTGAATAATTAGGTAACCATGAAAAATCTGCACTATTTAAGGTTATATTAGAACTAGAAGCAAAGCCAGGGCTTGGGCAATCAGAAAAAGTATTGAAAAAATATGGTCCAGATAATATACTAGAGTCAATTGTAGAACACACCTTTTGTACATAAAATGCATAAGATTGATCTGTAATTAACCCTGTTAATGATAATGTGTCATTATTTGATACTATGAGATAATTTGTATCTGGCATTGATGGTAAATTAATTGCCGTATCTGGTATTAAATAAACATTCCAAATAGAATCAGAAGAAGGGCAGGATCCCGAATTCCATGTTAAACTAGCAGCATTCTGACTTAGGTTAAATACTCTTCCAAAAAAAGGTGTTCTACAAGTTGGTTGGGTACTAATAGTATATGGTCCAGCTAAAATACTTGAGTCTGATGATGAACATATAGTTCTAACAAAAATATTATAACTTTCATTTGGGTTTAAACCTGTTAATGATAATGTATCATTTGTTGACACTATAAGATGGCTAGAATTTGGAACAGTTACAGAGTCTGGCGTTAAATAGACACTCCATAAGGAGTCAGATGAAGATCCCGAATTCCAAGTAACTTTTGCATCGTTAGAACAAATATCAAAAGCTGTTAAATTAGTAGGTCTAAAACATGTTACCGGAGGTCCGTAATAAGCAATCACAGTCCAACTAGAGCTATCAACCTTATTATTATAAGTTAAACAACCATTGAACCCACCTGACGACCAAGTTCTACCAGCATGTAACTCAAAGTTAACTGTATCTCCAATATTGTATCCATACAATGAACCAAAAGAATAATCATAAGATTCTGTTCCTGCAGCGTTTCCGTTTAGACCGAATCTCAGAGGGCCAATTGGCACGTTAGGAGCATCAATCTTAACTCTATGCCTTTGTTCGCTCATCCAAGCACCATTTGCAGCAGTCATATCAAGGAAAGTTCTAACACTATCTATGACATTTCCAGTTGGAATTGTAAGACTTATGACACCTGGACATGAGGATGATCCTAATGGTTGACCTAAATAAAGGTCATCTGTAGGTATGTCTCCAGAATTATAAGTCGCACATACTGCATTAGGAGGACATTCAAAAAGTGTAGTAAAAGAAAAAGGCCCAATCCATAAGCTTGAATCACCAGCTCCACAAATTCCTCTTATGTAACCATCGTAAGTTGTTGAAGGATTAAGTCCTGTAATTGAATAATTAGAATCAATAGATATTACAGAATTACCATTACCCAAATTGAATCCAGTAATACCATATTCAATTTCCCACTGGTTAGCGTTATTTCCACCAGACCAAGAAACATTAACAAAATTTGTCCCTGATGAATCCAAATTTATTGAATTGGAAAGTAATTGAGGACAAGTAGCTGGATTACCGATGTATAAATTATCCACTAAAATATCATTGTAAAAATCTTGAGAAGAACCACCAGACTCTCCTCTTAATCTAACTGAAACCACTCCAGCAACACTAAAGCCAGATAATGAAAAATTATAAGTATTCCATCCTGTTAAGGAATTATCTTGAATAGAATCAACTAACACCCAATTAGCTCCGTCAAAAGCTTCAATAAATAATATGTTCGCAGGCGTTGGATTAATAGAGTTATAATTAAAATAGTCGAACTCAATAATTGGTGTTGTAGAATTAGAAACATCAACTGGAATTACTTCCATAACAGTTCCTTGGTCGGTTGCAGAGAAATCTATCCATGCATAAGTACCCAAAGTTCGACCATTGTTAGCAGCGTCGTACCCTGGTGTTCCTGTAAATCGCCACCCATCACCAGTTATTACACTTTGAGACCAACAATTTGGTAGATTACCAGACGAAAAATTTTGTTGATAAGGTGCGTTAACATTAACGCATGGTGTAGTAAACGTATAAGGGCCAACCCAGATACTAGAGTCATTGCCACAATCAGCTCTAAGATAATAATCATAACTAGTGTTAGGATTTAAACCTGATAAATTGTAAGGATTTGAACTCACTGAAAGAACCGTTCCGCTCCCTTGTGCAAACCCTGAAGAATCATACTCTAAATCCCAAGTTGTTTCTGTACCTCCTGCAGTCCAAGAAAGATCTGCAGAATTTGCAGTTATATTTGATGCAGATAATAGAGTAGGGCCAGGACATCCCAAACAAGAATTTATTTCAATTAAATCAATGGCAATGTCACCAGCATAAGAAGCTCCAGATGTGTAGTCGAATTCTAGGTATATATTTTGTCCAACATAGCTAGCAAGATTAACCCCAACATTAATAAAAGAATCAGCATTAGCAGTTTGTATTTGTCCAATAGATGAAAAAATATTTGTAAATGGGCCAGTTGTACTATTGCTAACACCAACATTTAATGTTCCTATGTCAGCTCCAAATGCATGAATCCAAAACGAAAGTTCTGCATCACCAGAAGCATTCGATAAATCTATCATTGGAGATACAATAGCTCCATTCATTGGCCAACTAGTACCAGAAGTTTCGAAGTATAAATAATTACTTCCACTATGCGCAGCATTTGGACCTGTGCCAACTGAACCAGTAGGTCCAGAATTTAACGTCCATCCAAAACCGCTAGTAACAAAATTTCCTGTCCATGCACCTTGACCATTTTCTGCATCTTCAGAAAAAATAGTCCCAGGATTTCCAGTTGTACAAGATATTCCAACAGGACTTTGAATCGATGTAGTAAAACTAATTGGCCCTATTAAATTACTTGAGTCTCCAGAACTACATAACGTTTGAATGTAAAAGTCATAAGTAGTTGAACCAATTAAACCAGTTATTGAATATGATGTGTCTCCATTTATAATTGAAGAAGTTCCTGTTCCTGGTGTAAAGCCAGAAGTTCCATATTGTAAATTATATGTAGTATCTGTATTATTTGGAGCAACCCAAGAAACATCAGCACTAGTTGAAGTTAAATTGCTAATTGCAATTCCATAGGGAGATAGACAATTTGGTGCTAAACTATAATAAGCAATTACCATCCAAGATCCATTATCCACATAATTGAATGTAGTATTACATCCTGATCCACCCCATGTTCTTCCAGCATGCATTTCTATGGAAATCGTATCTGTTGCGTTAAATCCGTAAGAAAAATTAGTCATTCTAGAGTAACTCTCAGTTCCTGCAAGACTTCCTCCTGTTCCAGACGCTGAAACTTGTTCTCCTAATCCTATTGAAGGAACAAATATTCTAGACCTTTGTTCACTCATCCAAGCTCCACCAGTAGCAGTAATATCATACATTGTTTGTATGCTGTCAAGTACATACCCAGTTGGTATAACAACATCAATTGTCCCAGGACAAGAAGATACTTGACCATTGGCTAAATAGTCGAAGTCAGATGGAATATCTCCACTATTATATGTTCCGCAAACAGCATTTGCAGGACATTGGAATGCAGTTGTAAATGAATGTGGACCTGTCCAAAAGCTAGTATCAGTTCCACAATCTGCTCTTAAATAGTAGTCGTAATCTGTAGAAGATGTTAATCCTGTTAAAATATACGGATTAGTTGATGCAGAAACAACAGTACCACTTCCTTGGGAAAAACCTGAAGTTCCATATTCTATTACCCAACTTGTTTCACTACCACCCGCTGTCCAATATAAAACAGAGCTATTTGCAGTTGTGTTACTATCAGACAAATTAGTAGGTGCAGGACAATTTTCAAGAGTAGTAAAATTTAATGGCCCAACCCACAAGCTAGCCTCAGTAGGAGAACATATTGCTTGAACATAAACATCATAATTATTTGCAGAATTTAAATTAGTTAAAGTATATGTATTTGAACTAGATACTAAATTAGAACCTGTACCAATAGTAAATCCAGGTTGGCCATATTGAATATTCCATGATGTTTCTGATCCAACTATAAACCAAGAAAGATCAACAGAGCTATCACTTACATTATTTAATAGTAAGGTTGATACCTGTGGACAACTAGGCATATTTAAAATTTCAAAATTATCAAGCATTACATCGCTATTTACTAGATCACTTATAGAACCTTCAGATGCCCAAAATGCAAACTGAACTGTACCACTATCGTTTGGAAGCGCAACGATTTCATGACTTCCTCCTAAAGAAGTTACATAATTGTTATTAAAATTTCTTATAACATCCCAAGAAGCTCCACCGTCTCTTGTTATTAATACTTCAACTCTGTCATCAGAACCTAAAGTTCCAGGTGATGTTCCATTTGCTGGAAATACTCCAAAATCAAACTCAATTTGATAAGGACCGCCAGTAGAAAAATCATATTGAGGAGAAATAAGCCATTCATTGTCTCCAGTAGTAAATAAATTGCATCTAGCGGCGCCAGTAAAACCTACATTTTGAAATCCGTCAGTAGTCCAACCACTAGTACCAAATGATGTTGGACCAGTTGATGGAGTTCCATTTCCAGCTTGAGACCAACATATTGTTGGTAAAGCACCAGTAGAAAAATCTTCAATTTGAGGTGGAGTTAACGCCAAGCATGGTGTAGTAAATGTAACAGCTTGAGACCAAAGACTAGTGTCACCAACTCCACAAATTGCTCTAACATAAACATCATGAGAAGTTGATGGTAAAAGATTAGTCAATGAGAAATTTTGATTTGAAGAAGTAGTATCTATAAAACCATTTCCTAATGGAAAACCATTAGCCCCCCATTGAACTTCCCATAAAGATTCATTTCCTGCTGTTAACCACGATAAGTCTCCATTTGTTGCAAATATATTAGAAAGACTAAAAAAGTTACTTAGTGGTTTTGGACATGTAGGAGCTTCTAAAACTTCAAAATTATCTATTGCTATATCTCCCCAAAAAGATGTTCCAGAACCATCATCACTAACTACCCCCAAAATGGTAAATTGAACGATTCCTGAATAGTTAGATAGTGATACAATTTCTTCATTCCATTGATTTCCTTGGTCACCATTTTTAACAAAAACTTGTGCAGCAATACCAGATGTATCAGTAATCCAAACAGATAATTCACCAATTGAAGCACCAAACATATGAGAATAAAAAGTAAGTTGAGGACTAGTTAAACTAGATAAATCATAATTTTCAGAAACTAGTAAGGCAGAATCTCCAGTTGTTCTTGGAACAGATGTTTCTATATACATATAATTACCACCACCAGTTACATCATCAGACGGACCAGTTGGTGCTGATGGAGTTCCATTAGCATTTAAAGTCCAATCAAAGTCGTCAGTTTGGTCTTGTGACCAGCATACTGGAAATCCTGAGTCGAAATTTTCTAATGAAGGTGGAACAGAATAAGAACATGGTGTTGCAAATGAATAAGGCCCAGACCAAATACTAGTACTGTTAGTATCACAAACAGCTTGTACGTAATAATCATAATTAGAACCAGAGTTAAGACCAGTTACAGTAGGGTTATTAACAGAAATTGTAGATAAACTACCTGTGCCTAGTGTAAATCCAGTAAAAGAATATTCTATGTTCCATTGAGTTTCAGTTCCACCAGATGTCCAAGAAAGATCAGCTGAGTTTGGTGTTGTATTGCTGGTGGATAAATTAGTTGGTCTAGGACAAGTTGGAGTAAAAGCCCCAGAAATATTAGCAGTAAAATCGTTTACAGAACCATACAAATATGATCCACATGGGTCTAGTGGCGTAGAAGCGCTACCAACAGGCCAATCTTCCCATTGCATTACTCTAATTCTTGTTTGGCCATTCATGGCAAATAATGGTACAGTAAATGTAAAAGAAGAAATTGCATTTGCTGGACCTGGAGTGCCATCCCATGTGCCAATTACTTCGGATGCTTCAAAAGTATTGTCTTCATCCCAATCTATCCAAACAGATCCATAGCCAAAGTAACTACCCCCACAAGTTCCAAATTGAACATCTATAGTGTATGATGAATCCCCAATTAAATCTACATAAAGGGAGGTGTCTTGAGAAACACCAGTAACACCTGGACATCCTGTAAATGCAATACTTGTTGAGTTAGATCCATTTAAATCAACACTTTCTACATTAGAATCTGTAGCGTTTGACGGCCCACCTGATGTACAATAAGAAGATTGAGAATAAAAATTAGTTACCATTAATAGTGATAAAACAAAGGGTATTAATTTTTTCATTTTTTAACAATTTTAGAGTGTATTTTAACAAATTTTGATAAACTTAAAATAAAAATAATGTTAAACAAAATTTTTGAGTACCATTTTTTCGAAGAAATAACACTTTACATATAAAGTTTTTTAAAATTAGCGTACATGTTTCAATATTTACTAATACAAGAATGTTGAAAAGCTTAAATATTCTTCATATTTATCATGAACTTCCTCAATTTTTTTCCAATTTTTTCAATAGGATGATTTCTTATTAATTTATTATAATAAGTTCTTTGTTATCTATTTGATTTTATTCAAAAAAAAATTCGCAAAGAATTAAATCTATGCGAATTTAAGTGGTAGAGAGAGCGGGATTCGAACCCGCGTAACACTTTTGGTGTTAACACGCTTTCCAAGCGTGCGCCTTAAGCCACTCGGCCACCTCTCTGTTTAATTAGTGGCAAATATATAGTTCTTATGATAATTGTTTAAAATATTATCATAATTATTTTGAAGATTCTTTTTAAATCCTTTCATTTGCAATCCAATTTATTCGGGGTGTAGCGTAGCCCGGTTATCGCGCCTCGTTTGGGACGAGGAGGTCGCAAGTTCGAATCTTGCCACCCCGACTAAATATTTAAAGCTCATTAATTTTGATGAGCTTTTTTATTTCAACACATTATAATTAGGACAATATTCATAACTTTTTATTAATTTAACATTAAAATTATTTATGGTAAAAAATATTTTTTGTTAATTATGAATCAATGGCAGGTTGGAAAAATAAATCCAAAAAACACTTACTGTATTAATGTCAAAATATAAAATTCCTGATAAAGGACTTAAAGAAGAAGATTTATTCCAAATAATGGATGAATCTATTAAAAGTGACATTGACTGGAAATCTGGTAAAGCATTTGGTGCTGTTTATTATCCTGGTGAAAATTACTCAAATGTTATTTCTAAAGCATTTAATAGGTTTGTTCATGAAAATGCTTTTGATCCTAAACTATTTAATAGTATTCTTTCAATGGAAAATGAATTGGTTGCTCAGACATCCTCTTTGTTTTCAAAAAATGATAATTTAATTGGTAATTTAACTAGCGGAGGAACAGAAAGTATTTTTTTATCAATTTTATCTGCTAGAAATTGGTCTAAAAAAACCAAAGGAATTATTAATCCTGAAGTTATTCTTTCTTCAAGTTCTCATCCAGCTTTCCTAAAGGCTATGCAGTTCTTAAATGTTAAGCCAATTGTAATACCTACAAAAAAAAATTACAAACTTGATTTAGAATTATTTAATAGTTCAATTAATGCTAACACTATACTTTTAGTGGGTTCAGCTCCTAATTATCCTTATGGAATGATTGATCCTATAAATGAGCTTTCTAAAATTGCAATCAATCATAAAATTCTTCTTCATGTTGATGCCTGCATAGGTGGTTTTTTACTTTCATATTTAAAAAAAATGGGATATGATATTCCATTATTTGATTTTGAATTAGAAGGAGTTAGCTCTCTTTCTGTAGATCTTCATAAATATGCTTATTCCCCCAAAGGTTCTTCTGTATTATTATACAGAAACGAAGAACTTAGAAAAGAACAATTTAGTGTATATCCAGGCTGGGAAGGGGGTATTTATGGTTCGACAACTTTTCTTGGGACAAAGCCTGGTGGAATAGTTGCTTCTACTTGGATGGCTCTTAATCATATAGGAGACGATGGATATTTAGAACTCACTAAAAAAACAATGAATGCCACAAAAACTATTAGAAACTTTATTGAAGAAAATGAAGATTTATATTTAATAGGTGATCCTATTATGAGTTTATTGGCTTTCAAAAGTAAAACCAACAATATTTATTTAATAGCAGACTTATTAAATGATTTGGGATGGTATATAGGAAGACTACAGAACCCAAATGGTATTCATTTAGTTGTTTCCCAAATTCATGACGATGGTGCTGCAGATAGATTCATTAAAGATTTACAAATGATAATAAGTAAATTAAATAATACAATAATTAAAAATAAGCTGTTAAAACTAGGAGACGAAATCGCGACAAATGCAGTTAAATCATTAGGCTATAAAAGTTTAAAAAAAGCTATACTGGGAAAAGTAAATTCATCTTCAAAGAAATCTAAAAATAGATTGATTTACGATTTGAAAAGTGATTTAAACCTAGAACAAAGTAATGATTTATTCAAGTCTATTTTAAATAACTTCTACTGATGTTTTTCTAAAAACCATAATGCTTTCAATGTGTGAAGTGTGCGGAAATTGGTCTACCAATGAAAATTTATCTAAATCATAACCCATTTCATTTAGAGTTACTAAGTCTCTAGCTTGAGTAGCTGGATTACAACTCACATAAATAATTATTTTAGCATTAAGCCTTATTACTTTTCTAAGGGTTTTAGGTGCTATTCCTGCTCTAGGGGGGTCAATAACTATCGTATGAATTTTGTTTTGGTATTCTGGATTATTTAAAAGAAATTTTCCAACATCTGCACAAATAAATTTCAAACCTATCAATTTATTTTTTTGAGCATTTTCTTGAGCATTTTCAATTGCCGAACTAACTATATCAACTCCAATAACTTTGTTTTTTGTATGTCTTGCAATTAATTGACTAATGGTTCCAGTACCACAAAATAAATCTAGTATGATTTGATCATTTGGTATTTCATTTTCTAAAAGATAATCAATAACTTTTTGATATAGTTTTTCTGCGCATAGAGGATTAGTCTGAAAAAAACTTTGCATGCTTATTTCGAAATTTAATCCATTGATAGTTTCACTAATAGTGGGATTGCCAATGATTAGTTTACTCGAACCTTTATCTAATTTTTCTCTGTCTGCTACGTTGTCATTAATCGTGTGAATTAGCCCAGCCATTCTTTTACCTAATAGTTCTTTAAGGTGATTTCCAAACTCAAGGGGATTGAATTTATTTGTTGAATTTGAAGATGTTACTAAGTTAAATAGTAGATTATTTTCTGAAAAACTTTTCCTTACAACAAGGTGTCTGAAAAACCCTTCTTTTTTTGGCGGATGCCAAGCCGGAAGGCCTGTTTTAAATAAATATTTTCTAATTAAAACAAGTTTAGTATCTAGTTCCTTATCAAACAATCCAGAATCTGCGTCTAAATTTTCAACTATCCACCAAGTTCCTTTACGCTTAAAACCAAGTGTAAAAACATCATCTAAAACTATTTTTTTTTCTAAATCGTATCCAATTGAAGAAAATGAATATTCCATTTTATTTCGGTAATGGTGATTTGTTGGCGAAGGAATCCATTGATCAAAATAATTATCTATTTTTTCAATTTTCCCAATTTTTTGAAAAACCTCTTTAGTTACTTGAGTTTTCATTTTCTTTTGCTCTACAATAGGTAGGTTTATGTATGGAGCACCAGAAATTGGTTGAAATGTTGATATAACTTCTAGTGTAGAATGTTCTAGAATATCTATAATTATTCCTTCAGCATAGTTTGGTTTTCTTTTAGTGATTTTAGCATTTACTATTTGACCTTTAATTCCATGCTGAATAAAAATTATATAATCTCTACCATCGACAATTAATTTTGAAATCCCTTTTCCAACAAAAGCATAGTCTATAATTTCTAACTTAACTACTTCTCCTTTTTTAATCATTTATTTACACTTATATTTACTTAATTAATTCACCTTAATAATTATGATTCAAAAAATTAATTTCAAAAATATTTTAACAATATTAACAACTTTGACATTAACATATTCCTTGAACACAATCTATTCTCAAGATTACAGTAAATATGTAAGAATATCTGGAAAAATTACTAATCCAAATGGCGAAAAAATACTTATTAGAGGAGGGAATTATAAAAAAGAAATCATGTTAAATTCTAAGGGTGAATTTAGTGATACTCTAAATATTAAAACTGGAGATTATTCTTTTTATGATTTTAAAGAAAGTACATCAATGTATTTAGAACCAGGATATAATTTAAATATTACAGTTAATACAAAGGAATTTGATGAAACTATTAAATATTCCGGTAATGGGGAGGGTCCGAATAATTTTTTAGCAAATTATTATATTTTTAATGAGCAAAACTCAATAGATTACTCTAGTTATCAAAAAATGAGTGACAAGAAATTTTTTGAACAAGAAAAAGAGATTTTTGAAAATTCTATTTCATTGCTTAATAGAAGTTTAATTTCTAATAGAGGTTTCATTGAAAAACAAAAGGAAATTATATTATTCGATCATTTAAGAAAAATGATAAATAAAGTTGGAGATAATTATTTCTCAGTTAATTCAAATATTGATATAAAGCAATATTTAGATAAAAAATTAGAGTTTATTAATTTCAATGACTCTATTTTATTTGAATCCCAATTATCTCGTAATTTTTTAAATTCTTTTTTGAGTGCGGGGTTAGTTGCTAATAACCCTAGTTGTATTAATATCTATAATGAAGTAATCACTGAAAAACAAAAGAAGGGAATTATAAGATCATTAAAAAGAGGAATTTCCTTTTACAATTTAGATCATTTAGATGATTACTATTCTTGTCTTATAAAACTAATTGATGATGAAAAAACACTATTAACTATCAAAACTAAATACAAAAGAATCAAGAGTCTTGAAAAAGGGAATATTTCTCCACTATTTAATTATGCTGACACTAGTGGAAACTCTATTTCTTTAGAGTCTTTTAGAGATAAATTAGTTTACATAGATGTTTGGGCTACTTGGTGTGGCCCTTGTAAAGAACAAATTCCTTATTTAAAAAAACTGGAAGAAAAATATAGAACAAAAGATATAGTTTTTGTAAGTATGTCTATAGATGATCCAAAAGATGCAATAAAGTGGAAGAAAATGATCATTGACAAAGAATTAAAAGGTATTCAAATTATGGCTGATAAAGCTTGGAAATCTTCATTTGTATTAGATTATGTAATAGAGGGAATTCCTAGATTTATTTTAATTGATAAAAATGGAAATATCATTTCTTCGAATGCTCCTAGACCAGCTACTTTTAATAAAGGAAATTATTTGCTTAATGAAGAAATACAAACAATTTTTGATGAAAATCTTTAATTTTCTAAAGCTTTAAAAACCTCATAAAAGTTTAGCCAAAACTCATCAATTTTAATAAATCTTTTTTCTAAAAACTTAAACGAACTCACCCATGTTTTTTTATCGTAAATATTTACCTTTTTAAGAGTTTTTGAGATCTGTGAGGATTTTTGCCCGTAAGAATTTAAATATTCACTATCCCATGTCCACTTTTCACCCATAGTTTTTATAAATAATTTTTCTAATTCTAAAAATTGAGCAAAAAATAAATTTCTAATTTCCTCATCACTATGTTGAATATCAATTAAAATTTTAGTGTAGTTTTCATTACAATCAATTTTAAAATATAGGTCTTTAATATTTGTTTTATAATTAAGCCATTTTATTTTAGTGTCATTAATGGATTTATTTTTTGATATGTATTTCCCAAAACTTGTATAAAAAAGTTTTTTCATCTCACTTTTATATTCTTTACTATACATTCTTTAAAAATATTAATATTCTTTTACAAACAAATGCTTTTTTTCTTGATGAGAATAGTATATTAGTTCTTTATTTATAATCATTCTTAATAAGCTTTGGTAAAATACGTTGTAATAGCAGATAATTCGGAACTAATTCTAAAGGGATTAAAATCTATTTTACAGCCATTTGTAAATAATGAAATATTACTTGCATCCAATTTATTATCTCTTAAGGACTGTTTAAAAAACTCACTAAATTGTTTCCTAATTATTGATTACACTTCAAAGGGTTTTTCATTAGATAATATAGTTGAACTAAAAAATAAATATCCTAAATTGTTGGTTATGGCGGTAACACCATATACAAATGCTCAAACTATAGTTCAAGCTGTTAGAGCTGGTATTGAAAGCCATATTAAAAAGGAATGTTCAGCTGTTGAAATAAAAGATGCATTTAATGCTACTTCAAAAGGTAAAAAGTTCTTTTGTAATGACATTGTTAAACAAATGAGAACAGAAAATATTAATCCTAATAATATTTCATTCAAATCTTTAGATCCTAATCCAGTAAACTTAAGTGATAGAGAACTTCAAATTATTCAGTTTATTGCAGAGGGGTATACTAATTCACAAATTGCAGCAATTGTTTATTTAAGTAACCATACAGTTAATACACACCGTAAAAACATAATGAAAAAGTTGGGAGTTAATAATACAGCAGGAATTGTAATGTATGCTGTTAAAGAACAAATGGTTACTCCAAACCAATTTAGTTTTAAGAAATCGGTTTTAAATTAATTCTTTATCCAGTTTAAATATTCTTAATTATACTTTTTTAATTTTATTATTGTTTTTGATTTTTCTATTTCTTTCTTTTTTTCTTTGAAAATCATCCATATTCCACTTATATAGTTTGTAACCTATGGTGATTCCTCCTATAAAAATTAATGCAACAAAAAATGTTATGAAAAAATCTCCTGGACTCATTAAAGTATATTTTCTTTTAAAATTTGCTCTAATTTAATACCTCTAGAACCTTTTAATAAAATTAAACTATCATTAACATTCTTCATCTTCAAAAAATTAATTAATAAGTTAGTATTTTCAAATTTTTCAAAAAGATTATTAGTTTTTTGATAGCATTTCCCAACTAAAATTACATTTATTGATGTGGCCATTAAATAATCGGTAATTTGTTGATGCTCAATTTCTGAAGACTCACCTAATTCAAGCATATCTCCTAAGATTATTAATTTACTTTTATGAGCTATCGATTTAAAACTCATTATTGATTCAAGTGTACTAGTAGGGTTTGCATTGTAACAATCTGCTATTACGGTATTTTTTTTAGTTTCTATTAACTGAGATCTATTATTAGTTGGAGAATAGTTCGTAATGGAATTTATTATTAATTTATCATTTACTCCAAATATTTTCCCAACGGTTACAGCTGCTAGCAGGTTACTTTTATTGTATGATCCAAGTAGGTTTGTTTTAATTATTTCTTGAGTTTCATTAAAATTATCTAATTTAATTTCAACAGTTGGAGATTGGTTTATCACTTCACCAGTGATATTCGCATTTTCTAAACCATAGGTATGTTTTTTTATATTTTTTGGTATATAATTAATTAAAACTTTATCGTCTTTGTTGACAATGATTTCTCCTTTTGTTTTTATGATAAAATCATACAGTTCAAACTTAGTTTCTTTAACAGTATTTATATTTCCAAACCCCTCCAAATGGGCTTTGCCAATATTGGTGATAATTCCATAATTTGGTAAAGCTATTTCGACAAGTTCTTTAATATCTCCTTTTTTACTTGCTCCCATTTCTACAACAGCAATTTCATGTTTTTTTGAAATTTTAAGAATTGTTAATGGAACACCTATATGATTGTTTAAATTACCTTCAGTGATAAGAATTTTAAATTTCTGACTAAGAACTGATCCCATAAGTTCTTTAGTAGTAGTTTTTCCATTAGTTCCTGTTACACCAATAATTGGTATGTTTTTAATTATTTTCCGATGATGTAGAGCTAGTTTCTGTAATAATTCTAATACGTTTTTAACAAGAAATGTTTTCCCATTTACAAAGTACTTTTCTTGATCTATTACAGCATATTTTGCACCCAGACTAATGGCTTTTTCAACATATTCGTTACCATTAAAATTAGGTCCTTTTAAGGCGAAAAAAAGATCATTTTTACAAATTTTTCTAGTGTCAGTTGCTATATTTTGATTACAACTTAAAAAAGCATTGTAAATTTCTTCAATCATTATTCTCCAAATCTATCCATTACAGCTTCTGTAACGCCTGTAGAGGAGAACCCTCCATCGTGAAATAGATTTTGCATTGTTACATATTTTGTTAAATCACTAAACATAGATATGCAGTAGTTTGCACAATCCAACGATCCTGCATTCCCTAAAGGACTCATTTTTTCACTAAAATCAATAAATTTATCAAAACCTGTCACACCACTTCCTGCAGTTGTTACTGTAGGAGACTGAGAAATAGTATTTATTCTTACTTTCCTTGAAGTACCATAGTGATAGCCAAAACTTCTAGTAATAGATTCTAATAAAGATTTTGCATCAGCCATATCATTATAATCTGGAAAAATTCTTTGTGCTGCAATGTAAGATAGAGCTACAACTGAACCCCATTCATTCATAGCATCAAGTTCAGAAGAGACTTGCAAAACTTTGTGTAATGACATTGCCGAAACATCTAAAGTTTTTTTATACCATTCATAATTTAAATTAGAATATTTTTTCTTTTTTCTAACATTAGGAGACATTCCGATAGAATGAAGTACAAAATCTATTTTTCCTCCTAGGATTTCCTGAGATTCATTAAAAAGATTTTTTAAATCTTCAACGGATGTAGCATCTGCTGGTATAACTTTAGAATTGGTTTTTTTAGCTAAATCATTAATAGCGCCCATTCGCATAGCAATTGGTGCATTAGTAAGTGTAAATGTTGCACCTTCTTCATGAGCTCTTTCAGCAACTTTCCAAGCTATGGACATGTCGTTCAATGCTCCAAAAATAATTCCTTTTTTTCCTTTTAATAGATTGTGAGACATATTTGTTATATTTTGATCAAATATAGAAATATACATTAATAAATTTTCTTGGATCTGTAAAATACTGTAGTTTAGATATGCACAATGGTTAAGAATTATTATAAATCTTTAGGTATATCTCCCTCTGCTAATAAATATGAAATTAAAGCTGCTTATCGAAAGCTTGCTAAAAAATATCATCCCGATAAAAATAGATCTATTAACTCAAAAAATATATTCATTGAAATCAATGAAGCCTATGCTTATTTGACTAATGATAAGGACAAAATACTTGAAAATCCAGTAAGTAATTCTTTTAACAAATCTAAGTCTAGATCCCGATATTCAGAAGAAGAACTTAATAAAAGAATGGAATGGGCTAAGAAATATGCTTATTACAAAAAAATTAAGGAAAAAAAAGTTAACGAAATCACATATTACAATATACAAAACTCCTATTTCAGCTGGTTTATTCCACTAATTAGTTGGATAGCTGTTGGCGTTGCTTTTTTAATTCTTATGGATTTTAAATTACTTCCGACTAATTCTATAAATGTTCAAATAGTTAAAAAATATATTGATATGGAATCTGGCAATTTGGCATTAGAATGTCTAGATTTTAATAAAAAAAAAATTGAATTTGGTGTTTCCTTGGATAAAGTAAAATATATTAATCAAATTAAAAATAATCAGTTAACTCTACAAAGAAGTCAGATATTTAATCAAAATACTCATGTAGACTTTAATGACCATGGTAAAATATTAAGCATCATAAATAACTTTTGTGTTTATAGAGTTTTTTATTTTTATCTTATTCTTCTTCTTCTGCCTTTAATTACCATTTTATCAAAGGGGCCAAATGTTGTTTATATATTGTCCACTTATATAATATCTAGTATTTCTGTTTTTGGAATTATATTTCTTTTTCTTTCATTTATTACATGAAAATAATTTCATCATTTTTTCTTGCTTTATTATTATTTAGTTGTGATAACCAAGCCCCAAAAGAATACTTTTCAAAACCTAAAAAAAGTAATTATATTAATATTACCAATTTAAAAACAAAAAAAACAGATAATAAAAAAGTTCTTAAAACCAACTTGATTAATAATCAAAATGTTAAGGAAAAGCTTTTTGAATTTGGAAACATTAATAATGAAAATACTGTTGTAATTACCACAAAATTTGGTGATATAAAAATTAAGCTGTATGAAAATACTCCATTACACAGATCAAATTTTATTTTACTTTCTAAAAGAAATTTTTTTGATTCCACAATATTTTACAGAGTAATCAAAAACTTTATAATTCAGGGTGGGAATAGCGATAAAAATAATAGATTACAAAAAATGGCTAAAATTGGCATGTATAGAATTCCTCCGGAAATCAATACTTTAAATATTCATAAAAGAGGGGCAATTGCTATGGCTGTTCAAGAGCAATATTATAAGGATCCAAGTAAATATAACTTATCATCAAGTCCATTTAGTTTTTACATTGTTCAAAAAGGACCTTTATCTGATAATTATATGAACGAAATAGAAAAAAAATATAAAATCGAAATTCCTGAAAAAAATCGTGCTACATATAGAAAAGTAGGAGGTAGCCCACATTTAGATAATGAATATACTGTCTTTGGAGAAGTGATTAGTGGAATGTCTATTGTAGACAAAATTAGTGATCAAATTACAGATGGTAAAAATAGACCAATTGAAAATATTTATATAACAATAAAGGCTCTCAAATTATAGTCTATTTTATAAAATTCATTATCCAATGTAACTTTTATATTATATTTTGAGTAAATAGATTTGTAATTAAGTTACAAATGAATAAAAGATTCAAAAATTCTGATTTTTTAAATGATAGTTATCAAAAATTATTGGGTAATAAGAAAATTATATTTTTATTTTCCTGCTCAGTTTTATTTGCAATGCTTTCATTTGTTTGCTATGAGCCCCAAGAAAATGAATTAGTAAATAATCAGAAAATAAGCTTGTTAAATATCGATGAAAAAAAATCTTCATCCTTAAAAGACAATTATACATTAGAAATTGATAATGAAATTGTAGAAGTCAATAAACTTGAAAATAATATTGCATTAATTGTTGGGAGTTACCAAAAAAAGATAAATGCTGTAGCATTTAGAAATCAAATGAAAAATAAAGGGTTTAAGTATTGTAAAATAATTAAAAAAAATAATTTCCCAAATCATTGGGTTGTACTTAATCTTTACAAAAACAAAGAAGAAGCAATTTTAGCAAGAGAAAGATTTTTAATAAATGGGTGGATAAAACAAATGTAGATTTATTTTAATTCTATGCCCACTGGACAATGGTCAGATCCCATCACATCATTTAGTATAAATGCATCATTAACCATATTAAGAGCTTCTTTAGATGCTAGAAAATAATCTAATCTCCATCCAATATTCTTTAATCTAGCGCTAAACCTATAACTCCACCATGAATATTTAATTTCCTGAGGATAGAAGTGTCTAAAAGTATCTGTAAAACCCGAATTTATATAATTTGTCATTCCATCAATCTCAAACTGAGTATATCCTGCAGTTTTATTATAGTTTGATTTTGGATTTTTTAAATCTAATTCTTGATGAGCAACATTTAAATCTCCACATAGAAATACAGGTTTGTCTTTATTATTAACAAATTCTAATAAATCATTATCCCACTTTGTTCTGTATTTTAATCTAACTAATTCATTTCCGCTATTGGGTACATAAACAGTGATGTAATAAAAGTCTTCATATTCTGCACAAATAAGCCTTCCTTCTTGGTCGTGTTCTTCAATTCCTAATCCATAAGTAACTTTAATAGGTTCTTTTTTTGATAAAATTGCAGTTCCACTATATCCTTTTTTAACAGCACTATTTGAAAATATATGATAACCAGAAACCTCTTTTAATGCTTCTAAAACTTGATCATCTTGAGCTTTAGTTTCTTGAAAACCAATAATATCAGCGTTAATATGTTCTAATATAGTAGAAAGACCTTTTTTTTCTACAGCTCTTATCCCATTTAAATTCCAAGAAACTAACTTCATTAAATAATTTTTAAAATATATATATTATGAATGTATAAATTCTTTTTTAATCTGGTATTTTAGCAGAATAAATATTTATTTAAAATGGATTTAAAATCTTATAATTTTAAAAATAAAAGAGCTTTGGTTCGAGTCGACTTTAATGTTCCAATTGATAACAATGGAAATGTAACAGATAATACTAGAATTAAAATGGCAATACCAACCCTAGATAAAATACTTAAAGATGGAGGAAGTATTGTTTTAATGTCACATTTAGGCAGGCCTAATGATGAACCTAATAAGGAATTCTCATTAAGCCAAATAATTTCTAGTCTTGAATTTCTTTTAGAAAAAAAAATAATCTTTTGTTCTGACTCTATAAGCGATGAGTCATTTAAAATAACTAAAAACTTAGAAAATGGATCTGTTGTTTTGCTTGAAAATTTAAGATTTCATAAAGAAGAAAAAAATGGAGATAAAGATTTTGCTCAAAAATTATCTAATCACGGAGATGTTTACGTAAATGACGCTTTTGGAACTTCACATAGAGCACATTCCTCTACTTCATTAATAGCTAACTATTTTCCAAATGATAAAATGTTTGGACTTTTGATAGAAAAAGAAATTAGTTGTGTAGACAAAGTTTTAAATAGCAATTTACATCCACTTACAGCAATTGTTGGAGGTGCAAAAGTATCTTCTAAAATCACTATAATTTTAAATCTTTTAGAGAAAGTAGATCACTTAATTATTGGTGGTGGAATGGCTTACACATTTATTAAAGCTCAAAATGGGCTTGTAGGTAAATCATTAGTTGAAGATCAATATTTGGATTTAGCGCTTGAAATATTAAAAAAAGCAGCTGATAAAGACGTTAAAATTCATCTTCCAACAGATTCATTATGTTGTAAAGAGTTCAGTAACGATTTAGAATATAATATTAGAACTATTGATTTAATACCAAATGATGAAATGGGGCTAGATATTGGCCCAGATTCCATCAAAATTTTTAATAATATTATTGTGAATTCCTCCCTGATATTATGGAATGGACCAATGGGAGTTTTTGAAATGAGTAATTTCCAAAATGGAACAATTTCAGTTGCGAATTCAATAGTTGAAGCTACAAAAAACAAAGCTTTTTCACTTGTTGGTGGTGGGGATAGTGTAGCGGCTATAAATTTATTTAATATGGCAGATAAAGTGAGCCATGTTTCAACAGGAGGAGGAGCTATGCTTGAATATCTTGAAGGTAAAGAATTACCCGGCTTACATGCTATTAGAAATTAACATGAAATTTATATTCAATATTCTTTTTTTTTCTTTTCTTTTTTTGAGCTGTGATAATAATCCAGATACTTGGATAAATAATACAATTAAGTCTGAGAAAGATGTATTAATGGCAACTTCTATTGATTTAAAGAAACTTATTAGTAAATCTAACTTAGGAAATATTGATTTTTTAACAAGTGATCAAAAGCTAATCTACAGTGTGTTTAAATCATCTTTCAATAGTAGTTTATTAGGTTTTAATATAGATCTCCCTCAAAAACTATTTGTAATTAATGAACCTGGAAAATTAAATGGTGCAATTTTTTTAGCTGGAAATATTGAAGATTTTAAAACATTTAAGCAGAATTTGTCTAGTTTTTTTGGAGTAGATAAATTTATTTCCTCAAATCCTACTATTTGTTTTTCATCTGAGTATAATATTTCTTTTGGTTTTAATGAGACAAATTTTATAGCTGCTTTTTCATTAGATAAAAACTTTTCGGAAGCTAAAATTTTAGATTATTTTAAACAAGAAAACACAAATAAAGACAATGAATATATTTCAGAGTTTCTAAATCTTAAAGATGATTTTTCATTTTATATTTCTTATTCAAAAATTAATAGATTAATTAATAATTTAAATAATGATTTCATTAAATCTCAGATTAATAGTAGAGTCAATATTAACGAATTTAGTGAAGATGTAATTTTAAGTTTTAATTTTTTGGAAGGAAAGATTAACTGTAAATTAAAAAGTAATCCAAAGTTTTATAATTATTTTTCTAGTAGTGTTTTAAATAAAAATTTTAAAAGTTTAGTTCCAAAAAATGATTCATTATTTTCTTTTGTATTTGCAAATATTAAACCAAATAATATTGAAAGTTATTTTTCTAAGCTATCAAAACTTGGTTATTCTTTAGTTGACAATAACAGTATTATTAATTTTAAAGAGCTCATTCCATTAATGAATGGTAGTATTATGTTTTCTTTAAATAATTCTTTAGAATCAGCTTTAGACACCTTAGATAGCGGATATTTATTAAAAGATTCTAATTTTTCAAAATCAGATTTCTACAATAAAAAAATAGTTGAAGATAATGATAAAGAATATTGGGATGATTTTGATTTTGAAATTCAAAGTGAGGATAAATTAAATTCTATATTTAAATATTCTACATATTACGCTTTAAGTTTTGGTATTAAAAATCAGGAGGCTTTGTTCCGTTACTTTAAGGATAATAATTTAGATATTTTAAAAGGAGTTTGTTTTGAAATTGATCAAAATTCAATTTTATTTAAAGATAATATTTTGCATATTTCTAATAATTTGAATTTTCTTTCAAAATTTATTTTTAATAGTGATATAGTTACTAACACTGCGATTACTGATGGTATTTACAACAAGCCTTTTTTTGGTGTTTTAGATTTTAAAACTTTAATAAATTCTTACGATTTTCAAAACGAAAGTTGGAATAGTGTAAATAAACAAACATTACTTAATGATATTTCAAGTATTTTAATAAATGGAGATAATCAGAGTTTTATGTTTGAGGTTATTTTTGAAAAGAAAAAGATAAATTCATTTAAAATTCTTGTTGAAAATATTTTAGAAAACAAAATCATTGAAAATTACTTGTAGGAGTCTATAGCCTTTCTAACACTTCCATGAATTGATATTAGATTTTTTGCAACTTCTAAATTTATATTTAATTCTTCCATTACCATTTTTTCAGCTCTAGAAATTAATTTATTATTTAAAAGTTGCATATCTATCATTTTGTTCCCTTTTACTTTTCCTAATTTAACCATTAGAGATGTTGAAATCATATTTAAAATTAATTTTTGAGCTGTTCCGGATTTCATTCTTGTACTACCAGTTATAAATTCAGGTCCAACTATTGGTACAATAGCATGTTTTGCAATTTTATCTAATGGACTCCCAGGGTTACAAGTTATTCCACCAGTTAGAATATGATTTTTATTACATATATCTAATGTTCCAATAACATATGGTGTTGTTCCAGAAGCGGCAATTCCAATTACACTATCATTTTCATTAATATTATATGATTTTAAATCTTCCCAGCCCTTGTAAATATCGTCTTCTGCATACTCAACAGCTTTTCTAATTGCCGAATCTCCACCCGCAATAATTCCATTGACAAGATCATCTGCAACTCCAAATGTGGGAGGGCACTCACTGGCATCTAGAATTCCTAGCCTGCCACTTGTTCCTGCACCAATATAAAATAATCTCCCTCCATTTTTCATCCTTTCTGCTACATCGTCAACTAAACTTTGAATTGATTCAATTTCTTCTTTTACAGCAACTGCAACCTTTTGATCTTCATAATTTATATTATTTAAAATTTCAATAGTAGATTTATTTTCAAGATTATTGTGATTTGAATTTTCTTCAGTAATTTTTTTAAAATCCATATTTGATATATTAGAATTAAAATGTTGAAAAATTAAGTTATACAAATATTGTTATTATCTATCCTTATTTGCTAATTTGTTAGAAATTTAAAAATAAGTATGAATATATTAAAAGAGGGTGACACTGCACCAAATTTCAAAGGCCTTGATCAAAACGGTAATAATGTAGAATTAAGCGATTTCTCTAACAAAAAGTTAATACTATATTTTTATCCAAAAGACGATACCCCTGGATGTACCAAAGAGTCTTGTAATTTGCGCGATAATTTTTCTCAATTAAAAAGTAAAGATTTTGAAGTGTTAGGAGTTAGCGCTGACAATTCAGCTAAGCATTTAAAATTTATTGAAAAATATAATTTACCATTTTCATTATTGGCAGATACTGAAAAAACTATTATTAACAAATATAATTGTTGGGGTTTAAAGAAGTTTATGGGCAAAGAGTACGATGGTATTTTAAGAAAAACTTTTGTTATAGAAAATAATAAAATCATCAAGGTTTTTGATAAAGTTAAAACAGCTGGTCATTACGAACAAATTATGGAGGCTCTTAATTAGTACGTAAAACCTTTATGTACTTAATTGTGAAATTAGTATAAAATTTAAAAAATGGAAGAAATAAATAAAGAAAAGCTTAAAGCTTTACAAGCTACATTGGATCGTTTGGATAAGTCTTATGGTAAAGGATCAGTAATGAGATTAGGTGATGAACCAGTAGAGAAGTTAGAAGTTATAAAAACAGGGTCTGTAACCTTAGATAGAGCTTTAGGAGTGGGAGGTTTTCCAAAAGGAAGAGTTGTTGAAATTTATGGTCCAGAATCTTCAGGGAAAACTACACTGGCAATTCATGCTGTTGCTGAAGCACAAAAAAAAGGTGGTATAGCTGCAATTATCGATGCGGAGCACGCATTTGATCAATTTTACGCTAAAAACCTTGGTGTAGATGTAGATAATTTATTAATCTCTCAACCTGACAACGGAGAGCAGGCTCTAGAAATTGCTGATAATTTAATAAGATCAGGTGCGATTGATATATTAGTTATTGACTCAGTTGCTGCTTTAACACCAAAAGCAGAAATTGAAGGTGAAATGGGAGATAATCAAATGGGCCTTCAAGCAAGATTAATGTCTAAAGCGTTAAGGAAACTAACAGGATCTATAAGCAAAGCAAATACTTGTTGCATATTTATAAATCAGTTAAGAGAAAAAATTGGAGTAATGTTTGGTAATCCAGAGACCACGACGGGAGGAAACGCTTTGAAATTTTATTCCTCAGTTAGAATAGACATAAGAAGGTCTAGTGCAATTAAAAATGCTGATAAAATTATTGGCAATAGAACTCGTGTAAAGGTGGTTAAAAACAAAGTAGCTCCTCCTTTTCAGCTAGCTGAATTTGATATTATGTACGGTGAAGGTATTTCTAAAATAGGTGAAATAATAGATCTTGGAGTTGAAATGAATATTATTAATAAATCTGGTTCATGGTATTCCTATGGTGAAACAAAGTTAGGTCAGGGTAGAGATGCTGTTAAAGATATACTCAAAGATAATCCTGAACTTTTAGAAGAATTAGAAACTAAGGTAATAGAGCAATTAAACAGTTAATTATACCATTATTATTTATTGGGGCCAAAAAGGCCCCTTTTTATATATGAGACAAATACTATTTATTTCTTTAATATTTTTAGGATGCAATTCTAATAATAGTGAAAATGTTCAAATAGAAGATAAAACTATACTGGTCGACAATAATATAAATTCCCAAAGTAATTCAAACTCTCTTTTTGATATTGATAAAGAAATTATTAATAACCCTAAAAGTCCAAATGTTTATCTTAAAAGAGCCTTATACTATCAAGAAAAAAGAAATTTCATACCTGCCTTAGAAGATATTAATCGGGCTTTAAGTATAACTCCTGATGTTTCGTTTTTAAAATATCACAAAGCTGCGATTTTGTATGAGCTAGCGGTTTTTAAACAAGATGTAAGTATGATAGATGAATCTAAAATATACTTAGATAATTGTATTAAAGAAGACAAAGAAATTATTGCTGCTAGACTGTTAAGGTCAAAAATTTTTCTTTTTGAGAAGAATACAGACCAAGCTATGAAGCTTGTAAATGATGTTTTAAAAATTGATAAAAGAGTAGCTGAAGCTTATCTCATAAAGGGAATGATTTATCATTTTTTGGGAAATTCAAACCGAGCGTCGTCTTCTTACCAAACTGCAATTGAGGTTGATCCTAATTATTTTGATGCCTATATTCATATGGGTATGTTATCTGAAAATTTAGGAAAATCTAATGCTTTAGATTATTATAATTCTGCTATAGCAATTAACAATTTAAGTATTGAAGCTAATAGAAACAAAGGTCTTTATTATCATTTCAATGAAAATTACTCTAAAGCTAGAGAATCATTTCATGTTATTATAAAAATTGATTCTAACTTTGAAGAGACGTATTTTAATATTGGCAATACTTTTTTAGGTGAATATAACTTGGATAATAATCAGTATTATTTAGACTCTGCCTTTTATTATTTTAAAAAAGCTATTTATAAAAACTCGAATTATGTTCAAGCAATTCATAATCTAGGCATATGTCATGAAATAGAAAAAGATTTTAATTCAGCTATATATTGTTATAAAAAAGCTATTAAAATCGACAATGATTATAGACCTTCTTTAGATGCTTTAAATAATTTAGATTAATTAATTAGCTCGATCAAATTATCTATGTTTAAAAATCTCCCTCTTTTTACATTGTTAAGTACGATTATAGTTTGATCTTTTTCCATAACTTTTATAAAATAAGACCTAAACCCTTTCCACCAACCTGTATGATAAACAATTTTCCCATATATATTATGTTGTTTTAATCTAAATCCATAGCCATAATTTTTTAATCCACTAAAATCCTTACTCATTTTACTGAAAGCTAATTCTTTTAACGAATCTGATAGTAGTAAATTACTTTTCAAAGCTCTATCAAACTTCAACATATCTAAAGTAGTTGAATACACTCCTTTATCTCCAACTACTCCATTAAGATAAACATCTTCCCAAGGTGTTTTATTTTCATATCCTTGAACAGGTAAAATAAGTTCTTTGTGATTTGTTCTGTTATAAATATTAGTATTATTCATTTGAATAGGAATAAATATATTTTTTTTCATGTAATGTTTAAAACTCATTCCCGATACTTTCTCAACTATAGATGCAAGTAGTAAGTAATTTGTATTGCAGTAATAATATCTTTTTCCAGGGGGATAGTTTATTAGAGGAACTATTTTAGACATTATTTCTATAACATCTTTATTATTTATAGTTAAATTTTTGTCTGGCCAGATACTATCTGGTGCATCACAAAAATGCGTGTATTTACTCATCCCTGATCTATGACTTAATAATTGATGAATCGTTATTTTCTTATATGGGAAATCAGGAAAAAACCTTTGTAAAGTATCATCTAAATTAATTTCTCCTTTTTCAATAAGTTGTAAAATAGCAATTGCGGTAAAAGGTTTTGAAACTGAAGCTAATTGAAAAGAATGATTTTTAGTTAGCTTTTCATTATTTCTAAAGTTAGAGTAGCCGTAACTATTACTAGTAATTATTTGTCCTTTTTCTGCAAATAGAATATTGCCATTAAAAACTTTATTCTTATATTTTTTATTAAAAAAGGAATTTATTTTAAGAGTCCTAGGATCATTTTTTAATATTATAAAATCTTTTTTTATAGACTCTTTATCAACATCAACTGATTTTTTGTTTAATGACTTATTTTCTTTGTTCCCAAAAGATGTGATTAAAATAACCAAAAAAATAAAAAAAGTAAATATGTACAATAAATAGTATTTAAATCTCATAAAAATGTGTTTAAATTAGATTTTATAATTTGTTTTTTGAAATTTAAAGTCTTTGAAGATCCTCAACATACTCGCCGATTCTTCTGTAACAGAAAAGCTTGTCTTTAAATATGGAAGCTTTAAATATTGACTTATTTAATAGCATTCTTACGCATTCCTGAACTCCTTCAATAATAGATGGGTGAGGATGAACCATTTCTGCAAGTTCATGAATATTTCTATCCATTTTCATCAATAAACCTACCCCTTGAATAGCACTTGAAGCATGCTCTCCAACAGCTCTCATTCCCAGTATTTTCATCTTTTTATCGTCAGAAACTATTATTTTAAAAAAACCTTCAGTTTTTCTCATCGCAATAGCTCTTGCAATGCAAGAATAATCAAGTTTAACTACTTTAACAGGAATATTTTCTTCAATACATGTTTTTTCATTGATCCCTACAGATGCAACCTCTGGTTGAAGAAACATTATAGTACATATGTTGGAGTAATTTAATGGGTAATATTTTTTAGAAAATATTCTTTCAACAGCATATCTACCTTCTAATTCTCCAACATTAACTAATGAAATATGACCGCTTGCATCTCCAACTACATATATATTAGGAATATTTGTCTGAGTATTATTATCACCAATATGAATACCTCTTTTACTTAGAGTAACTCCAGCATTTTCCATATTTAATCCTTCAATACATAGTTTTCTTCCTACAGATAAAAGAGCTTTTTCTACTTGTATAATTTCTTTAGAACCGTCTTTATAAGATAACTCATATTCAACTTCTCCATTTTTTATTTCCAACCTTTCTAATTGAGCTTTATTATGAATTGTTACCCCTTTTTTCTTAAGGTTTTTACTAATCATATCTGAAATGTCCGAATCTTCAAATGGAAGAATCCTATCTGATCTATCAATTAAATAAACTTTAGTTTTTCCAAAATTTGAAAATATAGTAGCATATTCACAACCAATTACACCAGCACCTACAATTACCATTGATTTAGGAAAATCTTTCATATGATCAACTCCGTCACTGGTCATAATTATATTTTCATCAACATCTATATTAGGAAGAGTTCTAGGCTTACTTCCAGTAGCAATAATTATATTTTCAGCATGAATAGTTTTTTTTTCACTGTTCGATTTTTGAATTTGAACTTGATGATTATTTATAAATGTTCCTAATCCACGCTCATATTTGAAAATATTATTTAGAGCTTTGGACTGAAGTAATTTTAAATGACATGAATATTGGAACTTTCTATCAAAGGTAGATTCCATAAGATTTTTCTGTACATCTTCCCATGATAATTCTACAACTTCACGACCTGCAGATTTAATTCCTTCATTTATTGTTCTTAATTTCTCAGAAAGTTCCCACATAGTTTTAGAAGATAGGGCACCGTTATATAATCCTGCTCCACCAACTTTATCTTTTTCAATTAAAATAGTTTTTTTACCTAAGTCAATAGCTCTCATTGCCGCTGCATAACCTGAAGGTCCAGCACCTATAATACATAAATCAAATTTTTCCATAATGTGTTATTAATAAAAATTTTCTTTTTGTGTTTTTATTTTAATATTTAGTGAAAATTGTGTTAAAAATGAATTTTTGTAATTATTATTTATTTGATAAGAAGGCTTGAATTTAAAAGTTAAGTTATCACTAATATCAAATAAAAAAAGATGGGATTCAACATTTGCATCAATTACTTGAAGAAAGTATATTCCTATTAAGGAAATAACTGATAAATCTCTTAACCTTCTATATTCATCTTGAATTTCTCTAAGTTGATTTTCAGAATATTGTGCGTAATATATTGGGCTATTACCGTCTATTCTACTTAATCTTTCATTTTTAATGCTATTAAATTCTTGATTATTAAAGTTTATTAGATAAAGGGTTGTTCCTAACCCTCCATATATCAATGGTAATTTCCACCACAATCTATTTTTTGTAGTGTTTGATCTTATTATATTGTTGTGGACTTGACCACTACCAGGAATAACAGAAGAAAATAAAGTAGATTTAAATGAAAATTTATTTTTTTTTAAACTATCGGAATTTTGAGCAAAGTTATTATTAGTTATAATTATAAATAAGAAAATTAAAGTTCTAATCATTGATCAAAATTATCAAGTATTTTAGCTAAGTGCTCTTGATTTTTAAAAGAAATTAATACTTGTCCACTTCCGTTTAATTTCTTTTTAATTTTCACTTTGGACTTAAATTGAAATGAAATATTATTTTCCATTCTTTTTTCATATCTATTTAAAATTCCTTTTTTAGTTTTTTTATTTTCCTTATATATAGTACTCATTTTCTCAGTGAGTCTCACAGAAAGATTTTCAGATAAAATTTTATTATACGCTTGAAGTATTTCCTTTTCGCTATTAAATGAAAGTAATGCTCTTGCATGTCCCATGGTAATTGTGCTATCTCGGAGAGCTTTTTGAATCACAATAGGTAATTTTAAAAGTCTTAAGAAATTAGTTATTGTAGATCTGTTCTTACTTACTTTATTACTTAATTGTTCGTGAGTTAAATTACACTCTTCAATCAACCTTTGATAGCTCAATCCTATTTCAATTGAATTTAAATCTTTTCTTTGAATATTTTCAACAATTGCCATTTCAAGCATTTCTTCATCATTAGCTATTCTAATATAACAAGGTATTTCATTAATATTTGCAATTTTTGAAGCTTGATATCTTCTTTCACCAGAAATAATTTGAAAATTATCTTTACCTATTTTTCTTACTGTTATGGGCTGTATTATTCCATGTTCTTTAATAGAATTTGATAATTCTATTAAAGAATTTTTTTCAAAATCTATCCTTGGTTGAAATGGGTTAGGGGTAACATTAGAAATATTAATTCTTGATATTAATCCAGCTTGATTTTGTATTGAACTATTTGAATTAGATGTAATATCTGTTTTTGCATTTTCAAGTAAAGCTCCTAATCCTTTTCCTAGTGCGCTTTTTTTAGAACCCATTTACAGAAATATTATTTACCACTTCATTCACAGTATTTTCAGTTAAGTTCTTTTTTATAAGTTCTTTTGCAAGATTTAAATAATTAACTGCCCCTTTACTACTTGCATCATGCATTATAATTGTTTCACCATGGCTTGGAGCTTCACCCAATCTAGTATTTCTGTGAACAATAGTATCAAAAACAAGTTGTTGAAAGTGTATTTTAACTTCTTCAACTACTTGATTAGAAAGTCTTAGCCTTGTGTCATACATAGTTAGTAAGATGCCTTCAATATCTAAAGTTTTATTCAATCTACTTTGGACAATTTTAATTGTATTTAATAACTTACCTAATCCTTCTAAAGCAAAATATTCACATTGAACTGGTATAATAACACTGTCAGAAAGTGTGAGAGAATTTAAAGTCAAAAGGCCTAATGATGGAGAACAATCTATTAAAATATAATCATAATCATTAGCTAAATGTTTAAATGTTTTTCGGAAAACAAATTCTCTTTCTTCTAAATTAATCATCTCAATTTCAGCACCAACTAAATCAATATGTGATGGTAATAGATCTAGATTTGGACTTTTAGTTTTAACTATAAGGTCTTTAGGGTTTTCGCCGTTAATTATACAATTATAAATCCCTTTATTAATATCACGCGGCTCAAAACCAACTCCGGAAGTACTATTAGCTTGTGGGTCAGCATCAATTAATAATGTTTTTTTATCAAGCACTCCTAAACAGGCTGAAAGATTTATGGCAGAAGTAGTTTTTCCTACACCACCTTTTTGATTGGCTATGGTTATGATTTTACCCATTAATAATTAATTTAATATTAAATATATTATAACTTAAAGTTATAACTTAAAACTTTGTAGATTACTAATTTTAAAATTGATTTTTACACATAATTGTGTTTAAAGACCAATTACATTAACTTATCAAAAAAAAAAATAATTTTTTCTACAATTAAATTATTTAAAAGACTGTAAATCAATTATTTTGAAAAAAATATAAGATTTAGGAATTGTTGAAAAAAAAAAGTTTTTAGAGATTTTTAATCTACATTTTTAAAGGACTTACTTTCCAATGAATTATTATTTTCAACTGGATTAGCTTCATTAAGTGATATAACTTTATCAATAACCTCAATGAATCCGTCTTTAAATTTATCAAAATCTTCTTTGTAAAGAAATATTTTATGTTTTTCAAAATGAAAATCACCATCTTGATCAAACTTTTTTTTACTTTCTGTAATTGTTAAATAATGATCTCCAGACCTTGTAGATTTAACATCAAAAAAATAGGTTCTTTTACCAGCTCTTACAGATTTTGAATAAATTTCATTTCTATAGTTTTCTTGACCCTTGGTGTTTTCGATAGACATTCTTTGTGTTTTATATTTGCAATATAATTAACCTTTTTATTTTTTCTAAAAAATCAGGGTAATTAATTATCTTCCAATTGTTGTTTTTTAAATATATCATAGTAAAAGCCTTTGCTTTTTAATAAACTTTCATGATTTCCTTGATCTACAATTTCACCATTTTCTAGAACCAATATGTGATTACAATTGCTAATGTTATTTATTTTATGACTTATATGAATTGATATTTTTTTACTTGAGTTTTTATTCAATGAATGTTGTATTTTTTTTGATGTCTGTGAATCCACTGCTGACAAGCAATCATCAAAAATTAATAATTGAGGTTTCCTAAACAATACTCTTGCTATTGAAACCCTTTGTTTTTGCCCACCAGATAGTGTGATTCCTCTTTCTCCAATTTTTGTTTGAAAAGAATCATTAAACGTTTCAATTTCATTTAATAAACCTGCGCTTTCTGCAGAAGTTGTAATTTCATCCTCATTAAAATCCTCTTTATTTAATCCAAAAGCAATGTTGTTTTCTATAGAATCAGAAAATAAGAAAACATCTTGTGGTACATATCCAATTTTTTTTCTGTAAGCATTTATTTCTAATTGTTGATATGAAATATCATTAATGAAAATTTCACCTTCTGAGGGGTCATATAGTCTACATAATAATTGAACTAATGAAGATTTTCCAGCTCCAGTTTTTCCAAAAATACCAAGACTCATTCCAGTATTTATTTTAAAATTTATGTTTTTAAGTACATAATCATCACTATTTGGATATTTAAAGTGTATACCTTTAAATTCTACTTTAAATATTTGTTCTAGTTTTTCAGTTCCGTTATTTAAAACTTTGTCAGTAATATTTATAAACTCATTAATTCTTTTTTGAGATGCAGCTGCTCTTTGAATTAGAGAACTTACCCAACCAACAGACGCAAATGGCCAAGTAAGCATATTTATATAAAATATAAATTGAATTATATCACCATAGTCTAGTTCATTATTAATTGTTTTTATTCCTCCCAAATAAATGGTAATAACTGTACTTAGACCAATTAGAAATATAATAGAGGGTAAGAAAAGTGAATTAACTAAAGCAAGACTTAAGGATGCTCGTTTGTAATCTTCGGTTTCTTTTTCGTAAAGTGATGTAAAGTGTAATTTTTTATTGTATGCTTTTAAAACTCTGATTCCAGAAAAAGCTTCTTGAACAAATGATGTGATTTTAGATTGTTTACGTTGTGTGATTTCACTTTTTTTATTGATAATACTACTAACCATATAAATTACTAAAGAAAGTATTGGTAGTGGAAATAATACATACATAGTAAGAACTGCATTTTTATAAAGCATAAATGAAATAACCATTACAAATAAAACAATAACATTGATGGAGTACATTATCGCAGGTCCTAGGTACATTCTAACCTTGGTGACATCTTCACTGATTCTATTCATTAAATCCCCAGTCTTATTATTCTTATAAAAGGAAATTGTTAATTGTTGATATTTAGAAAAGATTTCATTTTTTAGATCAAACTCAATATTTCTGGACATTACAATGATTGTTTGACGTGTGAAAAATAAAAAAACGCCCTTAAGAAGGGAGAAAAGCATATAAGTTAGAACTAGTCTAATTCCTAAGTCCCAAAGAATTAAATTGTTTTTTTGATCAGATTTATTTTTTACATGTTTTAAAAGCTCATCAGCTGCTTGATCAATGATTTCAGGCATATAAACCCCAAAGTAATTTGATAAAATTATAAATATTATACCTAGTGTTAGGTGCCACTTATATTTTAAAAAATATTTATTAAGGTGTAAAAGTGATTCCAAGAGTGAGCAAATATAATTACAATAAACGATTATTTTTTTTTCCGAGTTTATATTGTCAAAATATTATTTTTGTGAAATATTTCATGATTCATTAAATAATGAATGAGAATTTAATTTAATCAATAAAATATGAATGACAATAGCTCAATAAATTTTTTCAATATGAACCATGAGAAAATTTTGTTCTGTCAAGATAAAAAAACTGGCCTAAAAGCAATCATTGCAGTCCATAGTACTGTTTGTGGTCCTGCCTTAGGCGGAACCAGAATGTGGAAATATTCTGATGATCAGTCTGCTTTAACAGATGTAATGAGACTTTCAAGAGGAATGACCTATAAAAATGCTATATCAGGATTAAATTTAGGAGGTGGAAAAGCTGTTATTATCGGTGACTCTAAAACTCAAAAATCACCTGAGCTTTTTATTAAGTTTGGAGAATTTGTAAATTCTTTAACTGGTTCTTATATTACAGCAGAAGATGTTGGTATAAATCCAGAAGATATGCTTTATGTTTCCAAGAGCACAAAACATGTTACCGGATTACCTGGAAAAAAAGGTGATCCTTCTCCAATTACTGCTTACGGAGTTTATATGGGAATGAAAGCAGCTTTAAAATTTCACAAAGGGAATGACAGTCTAAATGGAAAAAAAATACTTATTCAAGGTATTGGTCATGTTGGTTTGTATTTGCTTGATTATCTTCATAAAGAAGGCGCTATAATTACAATTTCAGATATAAATAAAAAGGCTGTTAAAAATACAGTTTCTAAATATAATTGTAAATTTTTAGAACCAAATGATATTTACGATGCAGAGATGGATATTTATGCTCCATGTGCACTCGGGGCTACTGTAAATAATAATACTATTGAGAAATTAAAATGTTCTATCATTGCAGGCGCAGCAAATAATCAACTTATGGATGAGGATGTTCATGGCAAAATTTTATTTGATAAAGGAATAGTTTATGCTCCTGATTATTTAATAAACGCTGGAGGAGTTATGAATTGTTATGCCGAAATACATGGTATAAATAATAAAAAGGTTATAGAAATGGCTGGAGAGATTTATAATACTACTTTAGATATTTTAAATAAATCAAAAAAAGAAAATATTCCGACTTCACTAGCAGCTAATAAAATTGCAGAAAAAAGAATCAATATGGAATTAGAAAAAAGAATCAATTAATGTTGAATAGAAGACATATTAGAATTAAAGTATTGCAGGCTTTTTATGCTTTTTCGCTGTCAAACAACGATGATTTGAAAAATGGTGAAAAAGAGTTAATTCATAGTATGAAAAAAATATATGATTTATATATTTATTTAATTCAAATATTTATTCCCCTTAAAAAGTATGCAAATATTAAAATTGAGGAATCTAAAAAGTCTTTTTTAGATAGTGATAAAAATTCTTTAAATAATGCTTTTGTTTCAAACCAAATAATAAATATTATTGAATCTTCGAAAGATTTAGATAACATTTCAAATAAATTAAAAATTAATTGGCAAGGTGTTGTTGAAAACGACTTAATAAAAAAACTTTTTAAATCATTGTATGAAACATCTTCTTTTCAGAATATTTTAAATTCTAATTCAAGCGATTTCAATTCCCAAAAAACAGATATTATAGACTTGTTCAGGGAAGAGATTTGTAACTTTGAATTGTTACATCATTTTTTCGACGAGAAAAGCATTTATTGGCAGGATGATTTAGATCATGTTTCTTCAATGATTATTAAAACACTTAAATCTATTGAATTAGATAATGAACTACATGTTTTACCATTATGGAAAGATGATGAAAAAGAATTTGCTTTAAACTTGTTCAGAAAAGCAACATTAAATAAGTCTTTGAACGATCAAGTTTTACAATCCTATTCAAAAAATTGGGAGAGTGAAAGATTAGCTAAAATGGACTCCTTGTTAATGAATTTAGCAATAACAGAAGCTAAAGAATTTTCATCAATTCCATTAAAGGTAACATTGAATGAATACATTGAGATATCTAAATTTTATAGTACACCTAAGAGTAATGGATTTATTAACGGTATTTTAGATAAAATTTTTACTGACTTTAAAAAAGATGGTAAATTGAAAAAAGTAGGCAGAGGTTTAATTGGTTAATATGAGAATTTTTTACTTAATAATTATATTGTTTTTGATTGTGTCTTGTAATAATGATCAAACAAATTATTCAAATCAAATAACTGCTGATTTAATTAGTCCTAAATACCCTCCTATAATTGAATTTAAGGATTTAATATTTAATTTTGATACTGTTGCTCTTGGTTCAAAAGTAGAGCATACGTTTGTATTTAAAAATATAGGTAAAACTTCTTTACTTATAAATTCTGTAAAGGCCGGTTGTGGTTGTACAGTTTTAAAAGGTTGGCCAAAAACTCCAATAAAACCAGGAGATTCAGGAGAAATTCCTGTGGTTTTAACAACCTCAAGAGCAGGTTTTAACAAAAAATACATTTCTATTTTAGCAAATACCAGACCTGCTACAAATAGACTATATTTAGAAGGATTTGTTGCTGGTATATAAACATAAATATAAATAAATGAATAAGATCTTTTTTCTCCAAGTATCAGAAGTTGATGATAATAGTGGAATATTGAATATTGCTTTTTTAGTGACAATTTTTGTAATCTTTTATTTTTTCATGGTTAGACCTCAAAATAAAAAAAGAAAAGAGCTTCAAAACATGAGAGATACCTTAAAGAAAGGTGATAGTGTAGTCACTATTGGAGGAATTCATGGAAAAGTTGCTGAAGTTAAAGATTCTACGATTGTATTATCTATAGATCAAAATGTTAAAATTAAAGTAGATAAATCTGCTGTATCTATGGACGAGAGCACAAAATTAACAGAAGATAACAAGCAATAATCCTATGATTAAAGTTGGTTTAACTGGTGGTATAGGATCTGGTAAATCAACAGTTGCTAAAATTTTTTTAGAATTAGGATTTCCAGTTTATAATTCTGACAAAAGAGCCAAATGGTTAATGAGCAATGATTCGATCTTAAAAAATAATATTGCTTCTATTTTTGGCGAAAGTTCTTATATAAATGGAGTTTTAAATACTAATTTCATTTCTAATATAGTGTTTAGTAATCCAGACAAAATTGTTCAATTAAATAGCTTAGTTCATCCATCTGTTTCTAAGGATTTTGATAAATGGTTAAAATTAAATATTTCTCATAGTATTGTTTTTAAGGAATCTGCTATTTTGATTGAAAGTGGAGCATATCTAAAAATGAATAAAATCATTCTAGTAGAATCAAGAAATGATCTTAAAATTGAAAGAATTTTGAAAAGAGATTCTACAGACTTTGATTCAGTAAAAAAAAGAATGGACTCACAAAGTAGTGATACTAAAAACAAAAAGTATGTTGATTATATAATTGAAAATAATGAAACATTAGAGTCTTTACATACTAAAGTAAATTTAGTAATTCAGCAAATTAAAAAAGATTCTGAATAATTTAAATAGTTAATAATTATCCCCAAAAAATGTAAGCAATAATAATTGCTGCAATCACACCTATTAGGTCTGCAAATAGTCCTGCAATAATTGCGTATCTTGTATTTTTTATTCCTACTGATCCAAAATAAACTGCAAGTACATAAAAAGTTGTTTCGGTTGAACCTTGAAGAGTTGAGGTTAACTTACCTATAAATGAATTTATTTGAGATGCGTTTTCTCCCCATGATTCAACCATCATTCCTCTAGCTCCACCTCCAGAAAGTGGTTTCATAATAGCAGTAGGCAATGCATCTACAAATCGAATGTCATTAAAAAATAAACTAAAAAAATTACCAATACCATCGATTATGTAACCCATAGCTCCAGATGTTGTAAATGCTCCAATTGCGCACAACATTGCAATTAGGTAAGGAACTATTCTAACAGCTACATTAAAACCTTCTTTAGCACCGTCAATAAATTCTTCATATATATTTATTTTTTTTCGTAATCCTAGTAGTATAAAACTAATAATAAATGAAAAAATAATAGATCCTGATGTTAACGCTGAAATTACTTCAATTTGATCCTTATGATTTATTAAGTACCATACCAAAAATCCTATTAACATTGTTGCTGTTGCTAGATAAGCTAAAATTGTTTTTTGAAATAAGTTTATTTTTTGAAAAATTGCCACAAAAATTAATCCTGCCAATGTTGAGCAGTAGGTAGCTATTAAAATTGGTAAAAATATATCAGTAGGATTTCCAGTTATATTATTTTCAGCCATTGCAGTAGCTCTAAGAGCTATTATACTTGTTGGGATTAATGTTAATCCAGAAGTATTAAGAACCAAAAACAAAATTTGAGAATTTGAAGCTGTTTCTTTATCTGAATTTTCATCTTGAAGTTCTTTCATAGCCTTCAGTCCAAGTGGAGTAGCAGCATTATCAAGTCCTAAAACGTTTGCAGAAATATTCATGATAATGGAGCCATGTGCTTTTGAATTTTTGGGTAATTCAGGAAAAAGTTTATTTAATAATGGGGAAAACAACTTGGATAATATATTTATTGCTCCTCCTTTTTCTCCAATTCTCATTATTCCTAGCCAAAGGGCCATAATTCCTGTTAAACCCAGAGAGAGTTTAAATCCCAATTCGGCTCTTTCAAAAATAGAATTAACAATTAATGAAAATATTTCAGGATTTCCAGTTAAGGATTGAAATATTGCAACTAAAAAAGCTATAATAAAAAAACTAACCCATATGTAGTTTAAAATCATTAAAATCTAATATAGAATAATAAATTTATTTAATCTTTTATTATTATTAATTTTTGAATTAACATATGTTAAAATGTAGGATAAAATATATTTATATATTCGTGTCAAAATTACAATAATTCATTTCTTTAAATTTTAATTCCAATGATATTTTAAATTATTTTTTTTATGAAATTTATTACACTATCATTTTTAATATTTTTTTCTATATCATTTTTTTCTCAAAATTTGATTATTACAGGTAAAGTAGTTGATGAAAATAAGGAAACAATGCCTGGTGTTAACATCAAAGTTGAAGGAAAAGAAGGTGGGGCTACTACCGATTTAGATGGGAGATATTCTATTACTGTTGATAACCAATTGAATACTTTAATTTTTTCCTTTATTGGTTATAAAAGTCAAGCTGTTACTGTTAACGACAAAATTAAAATTGATATTCAATTAAAACCTTCATCTGAAAATTTAGACGAAGTTGTTGTTGTTGGGTATGGAACATCAAGAATAAAGGAATTGACAGGAGCTACAGTTCAAGTTAAAGGGGAAAGCATTGAAAGGTTAAATATTCCAAGAATGGATCAGGCCTTACAGGGGCAAGTTTCTGGAGTAACAATTAGTACAAATTCTGGTTCACCTGGTGGAACTTCAAATATAAGAATAAGAGGGTTGTCAACTTCTGGCAACAACAATCCTTTAATATTAGTAGATGGTGTAGTATACGATGCTCAGGGTTTAAATGCTTTGAATCCTGGTGATATTGAATCAATAAATGTTTTAAAAGATGCTACGGCTGGTATATATGGAGTTAGAGCTGCCAATGGGGTAATTATTATAGAAACAAAAAAGGGAAAAAAGGGATCTAAGCCTAAGTTTGAAGTAGGTTCTTATTATGGAATGCAAAGCACAACTAAAAAACTTAATCTTTTAAATGCAGGTGAATATGCCTTAATCAAAAATGAAATGTTTATTAGAGGAGGGGGGCAACCAATTTTTAATAATACAGACTTAAAAGTAGGTTCTAATTGGCAAGATTCAATTTTTCAGGATGCACCTGTTCAAAGTTTTAATATTGGTGTTAATGGAGGAGGAAAAAACTCTTCATATTCTATTGGAGGAAATTATTTTTCTCAAGATGGAATTGTAGGAGGTAAAAAATCTAATTTTGAAAGGTATAATGCAAGAGTAAATTTAGTTAATTCACTATCAAAAAAACTTACATTAACAAGTGTATTTTTATATACTCACGAGCAAAGAAGTGTACTTGCCGAAAATGGTATTGGCTCGGTTCTATATAATACTATTAATGCTTTCCCAACAAGAAATATTCATTCTCCAGATGGTAATTATGAATATTTAGATGAGGTTAGCGATATTATTAACCCTGTTGCTCAAATTGAAAATACTTATAATAGATCATTAACTAATAAATTAGTAGGTAAACAAGAGTTTGAAGTTAAAATACTTGACAATTTATCTTTTACTAATAGACTAAGCTATAATTATGCAATTGTTGATGGTAAAACATTTAACCCTCTAGCATGGTATGGCTCAGGAAAATATGCAAACTCAGCTTTAAATGCCAATCTTGAACCTGTTATGGTTTTTAATGGCTTTCAGTACAATCAAAACTCAGATACTTATGATAGTATTCTTGTAGAAAGAGGAGCTAGTGTTTCTGAGCAAAGAGCTACTTATTTAGATTTAAATTATGAAAGTTTTTTAAATTATAATTTAAATATTAATGATCATAATATAAAATCTACTTTAGGAGCATCAGTTTTTAGAAGAAAAGGTGATGTTTTAAATGGAACTGGTTTTAATATTCCAAATAATTCAATTGATTATGCTGATATTTCTGCAAGTCAATCCCCTGGACAGTTTAATCAAAACAATACAGGCTCTTATGAGTTTGAAGAGAGACTTCTATCTGCTTTTTTAAGAGGAGAATATAGCTACAAGTTTAAATATATTTTTTCGGGGGTTATTAGAAGAGATGGCTCAAGTAAATTTGGACCAAATAGCCGTTATGGTTATTTTCCTTCCTTTTCTGGAGCCTGGATAGTTTCGGAAGAAAGTTTTTTAAATTTTAAGCCAATTACTTTTTTAAAGTTAAGAACTAGTTATGGTATTTCTGGAAATGACCAAATTGCTAACTTTGCTTATAGAGCACTCTTAAATGGTGAAGGCGTTTATGTATTTGATGATATAATTACTGCTGGTGTAGCTATTGGAACTGCCGCTAATCCAGATTTGAAATGGGAAACTACCAAACAATTAAATATTGGAGTTGATTTACAATTATTTAATTCTTTTGATATAACTGCTAATTATTTTATAAAGAATACTAATGATTTACTTTTTAGTCCTAATGTTTCCGCTTTAATAGGCTCATATGGACCTGGTGGTTATCCACCTATCGTCAATGCTGGAAATGTTTCTAATAAAGGCTTTGAGTTTGAGTTTGGTTATGCAACGAATCCAAATAATCCTATCGGAGTAAACGTAAATTTGAATTTCACTTATCTTAAGAATGAAGTAACATCTGTTCCCGATGGTATTGATTTTATTCCTGGAGCTAGTTTTGGTGTTGGAGGAAATACTGCTACAAGGTTTGAAGTTGGATTTCCAATTGGTTATTTCTTTGGTTATCAAACTAATGGAATATACCAAGACCAATCTCAAATTGATAATTCAAATATCAATCAAGATGGCGCACAAGTAGGCGATTTAATATTTGTCGATCAAGATGGAGATGGGAAAATTAACTTTAATGACAATAGTGATAAAACTAACCTCGGCTCTCCACTACCTAAATTTATGTTTGGTACTGTTTTAGGATTTAATTTATATGGTTTTGATATTTCAGCTAATTTATATGCTGCAGTTGGACAAAAAATCATCAGAAATTATGAAAGACAACAGCCATATGCTAACCAACTAAACTATGTCTTAGACAGATGGACAGTGGACAATCCGTCTAACGAAGTTCCTGCTTACACAACAGCTTCAAACAGAAATGGAGTTTTTTCAGATTTTTTTGTTGAAAATGGTTCCTTTCTAAGAGTTAGAAATATACAAATAGGCTATATTTTACCTAAGGATTTTTGCAAGAAATTTAAAACAAACTATGTGCGATTTTATATAGCTGCAAACAATTTATTTACTTTTACAAAATATATGGGTTATGATCCTGATATTGGAGGTGGCGCCTTAAGTGGAGGTGTAGATAATGGGTTTTACCCACAAGCAAGAACTATAATGGGGGGAGTCAATATTAAATTTTAATACAATGAAAAAAATATTTTTTGTTTTTATAGCGTTCACTTTTTCGTTGGTAATAATTACTAGCTGTAAAAAGTTTTTAGAATTGGACCCACCATACACACAAGATGCTGAAAATTATTTTCAAAATGAACAAGAATATTTCAGAGCTTTAACTGGTGCTTATGATCTTTTGCAAGGAATGTTTGTTTCTTACTGGATTGGAGACATAGCTTCAGATAATACCATTGCTGGAGGAGAAAGTGTTACAGATACAGAGGGTCTTCATCAAATTGATAATATGACTCACGGGGCTGTTAACAACGAGTTGAGAAGTTTAATGCGATGGAATTATTGTGGTATTTCTAGATGTAACTTTATTTTGGAACCTAAAGAAAATGAAGTTAATTTTGCTTCAAAAGCAACCGTTCTAGCAGAAGCTAAATTTTTAAGAGCATTTTATTACTTTGAATTGGTTAAAGTATTTGGTGATATGCCATTAATTATTAATAAAAGAATTGGCAATGATGAAGTTTTATCAAGCAGAAGAAATCCTGCCAGTGAAGTCTATGACCAAATTGAAAAAGATTTAAACGAAGCTATAGTAGTACTTTCTTACAAATCGGAATCATCCCATTCAGGAATTAAGGGAAGAGTGGACAAGGGTGCTGCACAAGCTTTGCTAGGTAAAGTGCATTTATATCAAAATGAATGGTCCAATGCTGACTTTGTTTTTAGAGATTTGATTAATAACGGAAATTACTCATTGGCTTCAGATTATACTACCATGTTTTCAAAATCTAATGAAAATAATAGTGAAACCGTTTTTGATGTAGAGTATTCTGATGGTGAGGGTGGAGGCTATAATTGTTTAATTTGCTTAGAAGGAAATTTAACTCCAGGTTATCAAGGAATAAGAGCTTATGAAGGGGCTGTTTATGGCGATGGAAATAGCTATAATTTACCTACTCAAGATTTATTTTCTTCTTTTGAGTATCAGGATCCTAGGAGAGATGTTACATGTCTAAATTTAGATAATTTTATATCCTCAAATTCAGCTGGTTCTACATATTCAATTGGTGGTGGTGGACATACTGGTTTTTACAATAACAAATATATAAAATCCAAAGCTGAAATGAGTGGTTTAGGTGATAATGATTTAACAAGTGGTGTGAATTATAGAGTTATAAGATATGCCGATGTACTTTTAATGGCTGCAGAAACAAATAATAGGTTGGGTTATGACACATTAGCATTAGAATATTTAAACACGGTTCGTTCTAGAGTAGGGTTGCCTTTAAAAACCCTTGAATCTAATGAAAAGCTTTACGAAGATATTTTAAAAGAAAGAAGATCTGAATTGTCTTGTGAAGGTCATCGTTTTTTCGATTTAGTTAGAACCGGCAAAGCTGCAGATGTAATTCCAGGTTTTGTAGTTGGTAAACACGAATTATTTCCAATTCCTCAAGATGAAATTGATTTAGCTGGTGGAAATTGGTCTCAAAATCCAGGATATTAAATTCTATGAAAATTATTAATAAACTATTTTACATAACACTATATTTACTTGTTATTCAGAGTTGCGGAAAAGAAGGATGTACAGATCCTCTTGCTCATAATTTTGATGATAGTGCTAAAAAAGATGATGGTAAATGTTTTTACGGAATAAAAGACAGTTTGGCTGCTCAGTTTTCTTTTGAATTTTTAGACTCTAACATTGTTTCTTTAAAAGTTGTTAGCCCACGAAATGATTTAGATTATTTTTGGGATTTAGATAATGGAAAAACTAGCAATGATTCAAGCGTAATTGGGATTTACCCATTCAAGGGAATAAAGGAAGTCTCTCTTTTAGTTTCAAACTCTCAAGGTTTTAAATCAAGTTCTCAACAAATTAACATTACTAAGGATAGTATCGAATTACTAGAAAACCCACTGTTGTTTTTTATTTCAGGTGGTGCTACTTCAAAATCTTGGTGTGTTGATTCAAATAGTACTGGTCATATTGGAGTAGGTCCTCTTTCGTCTACCTCTCCAGTTTGGTACAGTGCCCAGTCAAATGAAAAGCCAGGTGTAGGATTATATGATGATCGCTATACATTTACGTTAAATAACTTTCTTTTTGATATGAATACAAATGGTCTAATATATATTCATAATACATTTCAATCTCAATTCCCCAATTCTTATCAAAATCTTTTCGACTATTCGTCTCCATTTGTTGACCCTCCTACTGGAAAATGGAATATTGATGAGGATTCTGTATTAACTTTTTCTCAAGGGTTACATTTGGGTTTTTATACTGGGGCAAGCGAATACAAGATTACAAAACTTAACGATGATACCCTATGGGTTGAATATCTCCAATCTAATGATCAAGCTGCTAAATGGTATGGGAAATTCATTGCAGTTCAATAAATTTTTAAATATGAACTTAAGGTTTATTCCATTTTTAATAATTGTAATAATTAATTTTTTTTTAGTTAACTGCAAGAAAGGTTGCACCGATCCTAATGCTACAAATTATGATCCTGATGCTAAAAAAGACAATGGTACTTGTTATAATTTTACTTTACCTACAAACTTAAATTATACGGTTACAGTTGATTCGACAACTAAAAAAGTTGATGTTGTGGCAACTTCAGTAGGTGCAAACGGATATTCCTTTGTCTTTTATGAACTCTTAGATTCATCTAATGTTCAGTTTTCATCTTTAAATACCGCATCACATACTTATTCCACTTTTGGACAGCATACAATTGCTATTAGGGCTCATCTTTCTGCTAATGTTTATATAGAAGAAATTTTTTCTGTAAATATTTTTGATAATACAGATACTACAATATCAAATTCTGGCTACATCACTCCATTATCCTATCCAAATTACACATTAGTTTGGAATGATGAATTTGACGATACATCACTTAATAGTAATTGGGTACATGAACTTGGAAATGGATGCCCTAATCTTTGTGGTTGGGGGAATAATGAATCTCAATATTATAGAACTGAAAACACTTCTTTACATAACGGATTTTTAACAATCACTGCTAAAGAAGAGAATTTCGGTGGATTCAATTATACTTCTTCTAGAATTAAAACTCAGGGAATTAAAAGTTTTACTTATGGCAGAATAGATATTAGAGCTAAGCTTCCATATAGTCAAGGGTTATGGCCGGCTTTATGGATGTTAGGAGAAAATATAGATAGTCTTATATGGCCAAGGTGTGGTGAAATTGATATTATGGAACTAGTAGGTGGAATAGGAAATAATGACAAAACAGTTTTAGGAACCGCTCATTGGTATGATAATGGTAATTCTCTTTATTCTGGAACAAGTACATTAAGTTCAGGTATTTATAATGATGAATTTCATGTTTTTACCATTGTTTGGGATGCATTTAATATCAAATGGCTCCGAGATGATATTGAATATCACTCGATGACTATCACTAATATTGGGGCCTTCCATAATGATTTTTTCTTCATCTTTAATATTGCTGTTGGAGGAAATTTACCTGGAAATCCAAATTCATCAACTGTATTTCCACAACAAATGGTGGTTGATTATCTAAGAGTTTTCCAATAAAAAAATTATGACGAATAATAAAATAATAATTTCATTTCTAGTTGCTATATCTTTCTTTCCATCTTGTAAGCAAAAAAATAATTCTACTGTTGAAGTTTTAGATACTATTTCTAAAAAAGTAGATTCCATTCTTTCATTGATGACTTTAAAAGAAAAAATTGGGCAAATGACTCAGATTAATTTAACAGTTATTGCTAAAGGCCCCAATAAATGGTCTTCTAATGATACTATGGAGATTGATTATAATAAAGCTAAAAAAGCTATTGTTGACTATCAAGTAGGATCAGTTTTAAATACTGTTAACAATCTTGCTCAAACACCTAAAACTTGGTTTGAAAACATTTCAGATATTCAAAAATTCGCTTTAGATAGTACCGAAATTGGTATTCCAGTAATTTACGGAATAGATGCTATTCATGGTGCTACTTACACTGATGGAGCAACGATGTTTCCTCAACAAATTTCTACAGCTGCAACTTGGAATCCTGTTCATGCTTACAATATGGCTACAGTTTGTGCTTATGAAACAAGAGCTTGTGGAATACCTTGGAACTTTTCTCCTGTTTTAGATTTAGGAGTTGACCCTAGATTTCCTAGACAATTTGAAACTTTTGGGGAAGATCCATTCTTAGTAACTGAGTTTGGAAAAGCAATGATAAAAGGATACCAGGGTGAAAAAAATACAGTTGGTAATAGTAAAGTAGCTGCCTGTATGAAGCATTTTACAGGCTATCAAGCAACTATTAGCGGAAAAGATAGAACTCCTGCTTATATTCCAGATAATGTACTTTTTGAATACCATATAAAGTCTTTCAAAGCAGCTATTGATGCTGGAGCTAAAACTGTTATGATAAACTCTGGACTCATAAATGGGATTCCTGTACATTCCAGTTATAAAATACTCACAGAAATACTTAGGAATAAATTAGGTTTTAAAGGGGTTATTTTAACCGATTGGGAAGATATTAATAAACTTTGTGACAGAGATAAAGTTGCCATAAATAGAAAAGAAGCCATAAAAATGGCTATTAACGCCGGAATAGACATGTCTATGGTTCCATATGAGTATGAAGAATTTATAAATTTACTAATAGAACTTGTTGAAGAAGGTGAAGTAAAAATTTCTAGAATTGATGATGCTGTTAGTAAAATATTAAGATTAAAATTTGAATTAGATTTATTTAAGAATCCAGTTACAGATTATAGAAATTATGGGAATTTTGCATCAAATAATTCTAAAAAATTAGCCTATCAATCGGCTTGTGAATCTATTACATTATTAAAAAACAACAACTCTATTTTACCCATTAAAAAAGGCGCTAAAATACTTGTTGCTGGACCTAACGGAAATAGTATGAGAACCTTGAATGGTGCTTGGACTTATAATTGGCAAGGTAAATTTACAGATAAGTTTGCAGAAGATCATAATACTATATTTGAATCATTTTCTAATCTTTATGGAAATGATAATGTGACCTTTATATCAGGTGTTTCTTATAAAGAAAAGGCATCGTTTTTCGATATGAAAGAAGAGAACATAGTAGAGTTAGTTAAGGCAGCAAAAGATCACGATTGTATTTTACTGTGTTTAGGGGAGAATTCTTACACAGAAAAACCTGGAGATTTAAACGATTTAAACCTTCATAAGCTTCAATTAAAATTAGCTAATGAATTGTCTAAAACAGGAAAACCAATAATTTTGGTTTTAAATATTGGAAGACCAAGGCTTATTTCTGAAATTGAACCTTTTATGTCTGCAATTTTAAATATTTACTTGCCTGGTAACTTTGGTGGAGACGCACTAGCTGATATTGTTTCTGGAAAAGTTAATCCATCTGGTAAATTACCATATACATATCCCGCATTTCCAAATTCATTATCTACTTACTACTACAAGCCATCGGAGGTTCAAAACAATTCACAGGGAGCCTATAATTACGTAGGTAAGCTTAATAATTTATACGAGTTTGGATACGGTTTAAGCTATACTAAATACGAGTATAAAGACTTTGTTTTAGAAAATGATTCATTAGCAGTAAATGATACAATCAAAGTTTCTGTAGATGTTTATAATAAAGGAGCTATGAGTGGGTTTGAGACTGTTCAATTATATACAACAGATATGTACGCTTCGATTACACCTGATAATAAAAGACTAAGAGCATTTAAAAAAACTTATATTGAATCAGGATCTTTTAAGAAAATAACATTTAAGATTCCAGTTAAAGACCTATCTTTTTTTAATATAAATAATGAATACTCATTGGAAAAAGGAGATTTCATGATTAGTGTTGGTCCAAATTCTAATGAACTAACTTCAATTTCTTTTATCGTTAATTAATCAACAATAATTTAATTTATTGGGTGAAAAAAAGGGGGCAATTACCCCCTAAAATAATTAACATTTTATAATTTATTTAATGACTTTCCAAATTATAGAGTAGCTAACGGTATAATCAATTGTAGTAACTGTGCCAAAAGAAGAATCAACTTCATTTTCTGATTCAGTATATTCGACAAATAATAAATCAGCAGAGTTTGATGTTAGATTTGATACAGGGATAATATAAGTACTATCATTTAATCCATTTTCAGAACCTTCAGGAATAACTAATTCTAGAACATTATTTAAAAAAGTATATGTAGTAGTGTCAATATCATAATCATCAAAGAAAATAGCACTACCATTAGAAAGAAATTCAATTCCTGCACCATCAAGAGAATCAGCGGATGTTATTATAGTACTGGTTGAGTCGAGAACAACTGTGGTGTCAAATGCAGGCATACCAGCGACTGTTATTGAGTAACTGCCTACCTGACTAAAATTTTCCACTTGTTCAGAAAGGGTCCATCTACCTTCAATACTATTTGTATTGTTATTATCGTTTTTTTTATCGCATGAAATAGCTATAACAGCAAGAAATGTGAAGAATAATAAATTTTTCATATTTAAATATAAGGAATTATTATTATGTAATAAAAAAGGGGCCAATTGGCCCCTTAAAATAGATTAATAATTTATAATTTATTTTACAACTCTCCAAGTCATTGAAGAGCTTATTGTAACATCAGTTACTGAAATTCCAAATGAAGAGTCAACTTCATATATTGTTTCAGAAATATTATAAAATAATAAATCTGCAGAGTTTGATGTTAGATTTGATACAGGAATAATATATGTTGTATCTGTACCATTATCAGAACCTTCCGGAATAACCAAATTTAAGGTATTATTTGAGTAAGTGTAAGTAGTAGTGTCTTCATTACCATCTTCATCAAATAAATAAGCTGTTCCATTAGAAAGAAATTCAATTCCAGCTCCATCAAGTGAATCAACAGGTGTTGTTACAGTACTAGTTGAGTCAAAAACAATAGTAGTGTCTAATCCAGGAATATTAGTACCTGATATAGAAGAACTACCAATCTGACTAAAAGTTTCTACTTGCTCATTAATTGTCCACCTACCTTCAATACTATTTGTATTGTCATCTTTGTCTTTATCGCAAGAAATAGCTGTAATGGCTAGAAATGCAATGAATATTATTTTTTTCATTTTAATTTTTTTTAATTTATTTGCAATTATACAATAATTAATTAACCATTTAATTACCATTTAGTAATCTGTATTTTTTCTAATTAGAATTTTAATTATTGATTTTAGATACATATTTAATATTAATTTGCTTTTTTATTATTGATAATTTATAAATGAATTACACTTTAAGTTTTTTAAATAGCAACAAAGACGAGCTGTCATTTTTATTAAAGAAAAGTATTTTTAATTTAAATCAACTTAATATACCTGCTTTAGGGTCTTTAGAAGATTTAAATCATTTAGAAAATTTATTTAATAGTTCATTGTTTATTGCAATAATAAAGATTAATAATAGTCTTGTTGGATTTGCTATTATTATGGGTAGTTTAAGTGAATATTCATCACCTAACTTTTTGTATTTTAAAAAAAAGTATAATGATTTTATGTATATAGACAGAATTGTAATTTCTGAAAAATATCACAGAAAAGGTTTTGGATCATTGATTTATAAAGAGCTTTATAATCAATCTAAAAATTTAGATATTCCTTTATGTTGTGAAGTAAATACTAAACCAATAAACCAACAATCTTTAGATTTCCATAAAAAGTTAGAGTTTTCAATAATTGAAGAAATTTATTTTGGTAAAAAAATAGTTGCAATGCTGGTTAAAAATTAAAAAATCCCCTTTCAATTGTTAAATTTAAAAGGGGAAATATTGGAGACTAAATTAGACTAGATTATTTAGTTTTATTTTAAGACTTGTATAGATCTGGAATAGGTAGAATTATCAGTACTATTAATTAAAATGTTGTAATATCCAGAAGATAAGTCATTTAAATTTAAACTGTAATTATTTGTAGTGGTATTTATATTTTTAACAACTTTACCTAATAGATTTATGACCTTGAGATTAGTTATTTTATTTTGACTATTTAATGTAATATTAGTGTAATCATTTGCAGGATTAGGATAAATTTTCAAGTCATTATTAGCATCTTGGTTACTAATCGAAGTTGTTGAACCAATATTTATATCATCTAAATATAAATTATTACCATCAGCTCCGATTCCAGTAAATCTAACCATTACACTTGACTCATTAGAAAAACTCGACATACTTATTTGGTTATAATCCCACTCTTCAATTTGAGGATAATAATATCCGTTGCTAAACGGGTCCGCTGTTTTTAATAAGTCACCTGACTTATTAAATAATATAGTCCAAGTATTTCCACAATCACTACTAGCTTCAATTTTCAATTGATCACTTTCATTTGAATACTGAGCATAAGCATGAGCAAACATAAGTACTGGATTAGAATTATTAGATAAGTTTATATTTTCATAAACTATACTTGCTGAACTACCTACAGGCCATGAATAAAATCTCATTCTGAATGATTTATCAGATAAACCAAATGCACCAAGACTCCAATTGACAGAGTTGCTAATTTGATTGTCCACTACAAAAGTATTTAATGCGTCAGGGTTTTCAAGAATGGAATTGTTTAGATCGTCATCTCCGATGCTATATGATTCAAAATCTTCTAATATTTGAATATTATTTGCTACTGATGAAATTGTGCTAAATGTATTAAATGAATATGAGTTATTTCCTGTTACATTATCAATGTAAGTTGTTGAGTTGGATAGGTCAGAACTGTATGTGAAATCATGACTTCCAGGTATTAAATTTATAATCGGGAAATTTGTAGTTCTAGTAGCACCTGGTAATAAGTTTGTTTCAGTTAATGTAACAGGGCTTCCTGAGTTGTATATGTAACTCACGTCATAGGTGTCCAGTGTGCTATCAGCATTCATGTTTTTAACTGTTACTGTAGGTGTGACTGAGCTTAAACAATATCCTTGGGCAACCATATTCGAAGATGTTTGAAGATCTATAAAAGCAGTTCCTGGAGGAGTAATTAAATTCATAGTAGATTTTTCTCCATTTATAATTTCCTGTTGTGATTCAGAAACAAAAACAACTACTTCTAAATTAAATAAATCATACGCAACTCCATTCAAAGATGGTGGAATTGTATATGTAAATGTATTAGTATAAAAATCTCCTTGAGAAGTATTACTTATATTTTCTCCCCATTGTCCTGTAAGAAGATGTCTTAGCATGTGCATGTGGTTATAATCTCCATTGGGCAGGACTTGTGAGGGATTGGAGTTCGCACTAATTTGATATCCAGCAATATTATTTTGAAGCAAAGCAACATTTAATTTATTTGAAGGTGAGCTAGTACTATCAGTGTAATATACTTCTACAACAACAGTTAATAATCTATTTTGAAGGTCAATAGAAGACTGAGCAGAAACATTTACATACGATGATTCATTTAAAGTTTGAGTTGATGCTGCATCCCAATCTCCTCTACTCATTGCAGTTCCATTTGGGGTTGTTGCAGAACTGAAAGAATGTCTATTAACAGTTCCGTTAGGATAATATCCTCCATTGTTGGTTTGATTATTGATTGAATCATTCCATGAAGTTGTATAGTCTGGATAACCAGTTTGTGGAGCAGCATAACCACCAGCATGAATATTAATTAAAAAAACATCATTTGGATTTGAACTCTTAATATTATTGGCAACAGAGTGGCCATCTGGACAATATCCACATCTTACTCCGGTAAAATCTTCTAGAATGACATTTTTATTTTCACTAATTGTACTAACAAAGGTCTGGGAAGATATATTAGTGGAAATGGATATTAAAATAACTAAAACTGTATAGTATTTTTTCATTTTATTATATTTTTATTGTTAATGTTAAATAATGTTTTATTTTTGAATAAATCAAATATATGAAATTTAATTTTATCAGTTCCGTTTTTTTTATTGTTTTAAACTCTTTTGTTTTTACATTGAGTTCTCAAGTAAGTCTATTTTCATATTCGTCTATAGACCAAAGTTATGATACCTCCCAGTCTATAAACGGTCAATTGATTGATGTTACAAATTCTAATTCAACATTTGATTTTAAAATTGGATGTAGGAATAACGGATCTCAATCTGTAAGCTTTTATTTCAGAAGACTAATTCTTGATTCTTCTCCAAACTTTATTAATGATCTATTATGTGATGACGCTTTATGTTATTCGCCTATAATTTTTGATTACATAACTCAATCGCCAACTAATATAGCTTCTAATGAAATTGGTGGTCTGAAATCTACTTTTAATTTTGATTCACCAAATGGTTTTGTTAATGTTAGATATTATGTTTTAGGGATGGACTCATCAAAAATTGATTCTGTTGATTTTGTTTTAAATAGAGTTTTAAGCACAAATATTTTTGCAAATCAAGGTGCTTTCAAAATTTATAATTCCAGCAATAACATTTTCATATCTAATTTAAATAATGAATTCGGCATTAAATTAAAACTCTATGATTTAATTGGAAACATAGTTTTTTCAAAAGAAATTATTGAGAATAAACAAGTATTCAATTTTAAATTTAGTAATGGTGTTTATATTGCTATCATTGAAAAAAATGGATTTCCTATTAAAAGTCAGAAATTAGTTCATTTTTAATACCATACAGTTCAATTAATTTATTTCAGATTTTAAATCTATTTACTAAATATATAGGGATATACAAAAAAAATGTAGATGCTAACCCTGTTAAAATTCCAGTTAAAATCAAAAGAAATTTAAGATTAATAGATTCTATGCTCATTAATTGAGATAAAAACTCTAAATTATTTGAATAGAAAGTGTCGAAAAATAACAACTGAATAATACTCCAATCTAATCCCCAGGTAAATCCTATTATAACACAATGGACTAAAATTTTATCTTTCAAATTTTCTTTTAAATAAAATATGGTAAAAATTATCATTATTACGAATATAAGTGGTAAAGTAATTTGACTCCATCCAAATAATGTAACCACCCCCACAAAGAGACCAAATAATCAAGTTTTAATAATAATTTTATTGTTTAGCTCTTGAATATTCATATTTATGTTTGATTTATTCTTTAATTTACAATAAATATTAAATTAAAACTTTAATGGAATTATTTAAATTGATTAACGATAAAAAGACAACAATTGTCGATGTAAGAACACCGCATGAGTTTTCTGAAAATAGAGTAGAGTCTTCGATAAATATTCCTCTCAATACTGTTCCTGAAAAAATTAAAGAACTAAAAAAAATGCAACCAATTGTAATGTGTTGTGCTGCTGGAATTCGAAGTGGGCAGGCGGTTGAGTTCTTAAAATCAAATGGATTTGGAGAAGTTTACAATGGAGGTTCTTGGAATGATGTTTTAAATATGTTAGAAAGTTAATATGAGAAAAACATTAATAGTTTTATTTTCACTTTTAATTTTCTCATGCTCTGAATCCTCTGAAAAAAAAACTAATTCGTTTCCAGCTCAAGTTTTAGATGTAGAGAATTCACAACTGATTAAGCTTTTACAAGATAAGCCGGGAGTTATTTTGGATGTAAGAACTGCAGAAGAGGTGTCGGCTGGGTATATAGAGAATGCTAGTTTTATTAACTTTTATGACGATGACTTTTTAGAAAAAGCGAGTTGGATTAAGAAAGGCCAACCTATTTATGTCTATTGTCATGCAGGTGGAAGAAGCTCCAAAGCAGCTATTAAATTAATTTCTTTAGGTTTTAGTGAAGTTTATAATTTAATGGGTGGTTACAGCAAATGGTTAAGTGATGATCTTCCAATTGTTAAAGGCGTAGAGTTAAGTTCTTCTAATTACAAGGTTTATAAACTTGAAACAGTAAATGAAATTTTAGAGTCATCCGAAAATGTACTTGTTGTTTTTAAAACACCTTGGTGTCTACCTTGTAAAAAGTTAGACATTGTTTTAGATAATTTTTCATCAAAATACCCGTCCTTTAAGGTTCTAAAAATTAATATGGATAAAAATAAAAATATTGCAGACGCTTTCTCTGTAAACTCTGTACCCACTATTTTAGCTTTTAATAACAATGTAAAATATTTTTCATTCACAGGTTTTATTGATTTAGAAAATTTGATTAAATCAATTCAAAAGTGACATTTTGTCATCGCTATATTTTTTTAAATGACATTTTGTCATTAATTTAAATAATCTTTTTCTTAAATAGGACTTTATTTCAGTCTTTTTTTGTTGGGCATACCATTTGTTCTTTGAATTGTGTAATAATAATTAAAATAAATAAAATGAAACTATTAAGAAAATATGATACACCCATTGATGGATTACTTAACAATTGGTTAAATGACGAATTTGTTGGAATGCCGATTCATAATAATTATGAACGAACTCTTCCAGAAGTAAATTTAATTGAAGGTAAAGAGGATTACACTATTGAAATTTCTGCTCCCGGCTTTGATAAAAAGGACTTTAACATTGAATTAGATAATTTTAATCTTACTGTAAGTGTAGAAAAAGAAGATATAATGAATGAAGATGCTCAATTTATAAAAAGAGAATTTAATTATACTTCTTTTAAAAGATCTTTTAAGTTAGCCAAGCATTCTAATACAGACAAAATTAATGCGTCTTATGAAAATGGAATTTTAAAATTGAATATTCCAAAAACGAAAGATGCAATTCCCTTGCCTGTGAAGTCAATTAAAATAGGATAATAAAAAGTTAATTATAAATGACGAAGCCAAAAAGTTTCGTCATTTTTTTTTAATTCATCTGGAATTATCTCATAAATAAATAGCTAAATCCAACTGAAGCAAAGTAAGAGTTGTTATTTAATCCTCTACCAAAATATGCATCTACTTGCATTTTATCATTTAATAAATAGGAACCTCCAAAATCAAAATTTATTGCTTTGTTTTTATCATTAAGCATATATTGCCAGTTTCCGTAAAACTCTAAAAACCCACTGAATTTTTCACTTATTATATTGCCAATTAAAATGGAGTAATTAAATTCATTTTCTGCATTATAAATTATATCGTGACCAAATGTGTATCCAAAACTAATTTTTTCGGAAATTTTATTTCCACCTACCATTTTAGTTACTATATTTTCATAGAAACTTTTTAAACTATCTGAATTTTTAGATTGAATTGTTAACATTGAAACAAACGCTAATTGAAACTCTTCATTTTTAATTATTTGAATTTTACTTCCAAATTGTATAGGACTTATAAAAGTTTCTTTATTTTTTGAACTAAACATTAAATCTGTAGAAAACCTAACTTCTATTTTTTCTAATATACCATACCTTAGAAGTAGGTTAGGAATGCTTATTGAATTTAATTTATTTTCCGTAAAGGGTAACATTATTCCAGATTCTATTTGAAAAGCTTTATAGTGTAATGTGGATGAGTTATCTGTTTGTGCACTTGGTCTATCGGTAGAAATAGATTGACTAAAACTATTTGAAAAGCATAATATTAATAAAAATATTAGACTAGTTTTAAACCTGAAGTCCAATATAATTTTAAAATCAATTACCATGTGTTAACTTCAATATTATTTCTGAATGTTTTGGATAAGTTTTAATTAACTCTACTCTAGAAGGCATCGTGAAATCTTTAAAATTAAATCCAGGACTTACTGTGCAACCACAAAATGAAAAACTATTTTTGTCTTCAACTTCAGAAGCAAATAATGTTCCTCCAGGTACTACGTATTGAAAATATTCCTCATTATTTAAGTTTTGACCAATTCTAATTAACTTATATTCTCCTTTTTTATTTATGGTATGTAGAAGTAGAGTAGTGCCACAATAGAAATGCCAAATTTCATCTTGTTTTATTTTGTGAAAAGCTGAAAATTGATTTTTTGCAAGTAGAAAATATATAGCTGTAGAATAATTTCTTTCACTTTCAATATCCTGGGACAAACTAGAAGTTTCAATAATTCCTTTGCTTCTGTAGGTCTCCTTATAATAACCACCTTCTGGGTGAGCTTGAAGATTAAGTTTATTTATTAAATCAATATAAAGAGATTCCATTATAAATAATTTTTGTCTTTAATATTCATTTAATATTAAAATTTATGATTAAAATATTTGATTTTTATACTTCCTTTAGAAACCTTATTTACATCTTGAATTTCTTCACTATAGCTTTCTAAATCACCTGTAAGTAATGCTGGCATTTTTTGATTCTTTACATCAAAAACAATCTTTATATCAGATGGTAAATCGTATTTAGTATTTCCATAATTTAATTCTGCACTGTAGCTTCCTTTGTCTTTAGTAATAAGTATCATTTTACTAATAAGATTATTGCTGTCTATCCAAAATTGGCCAGTTACAATTTCTGAATTAATATCCATTGGTATGACTTTAATAATTTCATTGCCTTCTTCAATTCCTAAAGATATGGCAATAAACTCAGAATTAAATAAATCATTAGTAGTCGCACCCATTTCATTCTTTGGTAAAAATGCAAATCCCTTAATTTTATAGTCAATATCTTCAGGATTTTTAAAAATCATTTTCCCAGTTCTTTCCTTAATATTTATAAAACTAACATCAATATTTACTTTTATATCACAGTTGTATGGAGGTACTTTTTCTAATTTTTCTTTAACAAGTAAAATCTTATTTTTTGCCACAATCGATTGACCATAGATAGCTAATGTAAAAACTGATAAAAATAAAACTGAATATATTCTCATGATAAAATATCTTTTCTGTTAAAATTGTACATTCCTATTGCATTAAAAACAAATATATACCCAAGCTGTACCATAAAAGATAACTTGAGTTTTTCTACTTCTATTTCAAAATCAAAAAAGTATTGCCATTTGATAAAATGACTTGTAAATACATACGGTATTATATCTTTAAATAAAGGTGCACCTAAAGTGAAAATAATGTTTAATCCAATGATAATGGAAATAGTTCCTACTATTGGCCCAATAGCATTATTAACAAATGAAGATATCATCATAGAAAGTGAAGCAACAACTATCATAGAAAGTGTTCCCGAGCAAAATGCAAAGAAGAATCTCCAACCTACATCATTACTGCTTAGAACTGTAACACCTCTTCGCAATACAATTAAATCACCAGATCCAAATAAGAAATAACCAAGAACATAGGTCATCAGCGCTAGAAACACTACCAGTGAAATCGTATACAAATAACCGCTTAAAGCTTTGGATAAATAAATTTGATTTCTTGTATATGGTCTTTGTAATATTAATCTAAGTGTTCCAGAGCTTGCCTCCCCAGCTATTGCATCACCTGTAACTAGACAAATTAGAATAGGTATATGAATTATTAAACTATTTAAAAGGATATAAGTCATTAAATTAGTGTTAATGATTTTACCCTCTAATCTGAAGTCGTTTTCAAGGTTTTGAATAGCAATTGAAATTAATTCTTCACCTTCATAGAACATGGCAAGTTGCATAGCTCCAACAGTAAGGAAAATAGCCAAAAAACCAATGTAAGTCCTCGGTCTTTTAATAATTTTGAAAAGTTCTATGAGTGTAAGTTGTATCATTTTATAAGTCCAAGAAATAGTTCTTCTAAAGTTCTCATTTGTTTTACTTCCGATATAGAGATATTAGATTCAACCATTTGTTTTAAAATTTGAGGAATATTTTCCTGATTTATTTGAGCAATTATAGAGTCATTTTTATTTTCATATTGAATTTTTTTATTAGTTAGAAAACTACCAATTAATTTAAGATCGCTAGATTTAAAACTAACTTTTAATAATTCATTTTGCATTAATTCTTCAACATTTCCCTCTACTATTTTTTGACCATTATTTATAACAACCATTCTGTTTGAAATTTTCTCTATTTCACTAAGTATATGACTAGAAATAATCACAGTAATTCCCATTTCTTTATTAATTTTCAATATTAAAGATCTCATGTCGGCTTGACCTTGAGGATCAAGTCCATTTGAAGGTTCGTCTAATATGATTAGAGATGGATCGTGAATAAGTGTTTGTGCAATTCCAAGTCTTTGCTTCATTCCTTGAGAAAAACCACCAACTTTTTGATTTCTTTTATCCCAAAGATCTACTTCGTTTAAAACATCTTTAATTTTATTAACGTTTTTTAAACGTGACATTTTATACAAAATTTTCAGATTGTCAAAAGCCGAAAGGTTTTTATAAAAGTCTGGTTTTTCAATAAGTGCACCTATTGAGTTCAAATATTTTCTTTTGCTACCTGAAATATTTTCGCCATTAATTAGAATCTCGCCTTTACTTGGTTTAATTAATCCTAGAACCATTCTTAATGTTGTGCTTTTTCCAGCACCATTAGGGCCTAAAAATCCGTATATATCACCTTTGTTTACATGTAGACTTATATCATTCACTGCAGTAAAGTCACCAAATTTTTTACAAAGATTATTTATATCTAATATTTTATCTTTCACAGTTTAAATTTAACTTTTACATTTTTTGCTACAATAAACAACATGATCCCAATTTTTTTCCCATTTTTTTCGCCAAGAAAAAGCTCTATTACATTTTTTACAAATTTTATAGTTTAGTTTTTCTTTATGACCTTTCATTATTTAAAATCTGGCAACTCATTTCTTATCGCATATGGATAAGAACTAATTTTTTTGAGTTTATAATAGCTATTTAGTCCACCGATACCAGTACTGTGAAGTTTTTCTAAATCAATATACCCTTCTTCACTCAAAGCTTCACTATTTACAAATATATGTTCTACACTTCCGACAATCATTATAGTATTGTTTATTTTTATAGGAATGCTTTCTTGAAATTTTAATCCAATTTTTAAAGAACTTTCTTTTACGAAAGGGGCATCAAAGCCATCGTGAAACCATTCGGTAAATTTGCAAAATTTAAACTCTGATTCATCTGAATTAAATTTTGCAGATGTATAGTGGCCATTTAAAGTGTAATTTTCTGGTAAATGATTAATCGTGTAAAGTTTATTGCTCATAATATTATTATAAGTATCTCTTACAACATTTAATTGTGGTCTTAGTATAAAACCTAATAAAGCAGGTTGACTTCCTAAGTGAACTACACTACTGAAAATAGCTAGATTCGTAGTTTTATCATTATCCATAGAACCTATTAGATTTCCTGGTTTTATTCCTGTAATGCTGTTTATAATATTTAAACGCTTTACTTTTTCTAAGTCAATGATATTTTCTTTCTTGTAATGTTTCATTTTTGATGATAACTTTTAATTCCTTTTTTCCAATAAGTGAAAAACGATCCAGAAGCTTCAACTTCTGGAAACATCCAATCTCTTTGTTCTTTTATTCCCATAAAATGATTAGAAAATGGGTGTTCTTTGTAATAAATTTCTTCCTTATTATTTATAATTTTATAAAGGTCGTTAAATTCCATAACAGCTATTTGAATGTTATTTATTTCTTTAGATATTAATACAATAAAATCCATTACTTTTTTTGAAACTGGATATTTATTGAAGTGGGAGGGCTCAATTAAAAGAATTCTATTTGCACTTATGTTTTTTTTCCAGTTTGAATCCAAATTATAACTTGTATAAATTATGGTAGGAATATCTTCATTAATTTTAATTTTTTCAGCTTTTGGAAGATTACATTTTATTTCTAAATTAATTTCTTTAGAAAGTTCTTTGGGAACAGTCTCATATTTTGACAACTCCTCGTATGATTTATCTAAAAATGTAGATTCATCTTTTGTAAAACAGTATTTATTGATATTTTCTTGATTCGCTATGTACTTTTTATGACTATTTGTTCCAGCTACCCATTGCCAGCTAAGTGTATTACTTCCCCAATCACCATCTAAAAGATGATAATACATCCATTTTGCAGGGTTAAGCCAATTATATTGTCCAATATTACAACATATAGCAGCAGTATACATCCTTAAATGATTATGCATATATCCAGTTTCGTAAAGCTCTTTAATCCCCATGTCAATTGCAGATATTGAACTATTATAATTTAAAATTTCTTGAGGAAAGTTATTAGAAAAAACTGGAAATTGTTTGTTTTTTAAATCATGATCAATATTTACTAAAGTTTGCCATTTTTTTTGCCAGTAATCTCTCCAAGATAATTCTTGCAGAAATTTTTGAATTTGACTTATTTCATATCCTGATTTAATAAGTTGGTTAAATATTGTTTTAGTACTTATGACACCTCTTGAAATGTAAGGTGATAATTTACTTACATTACCATTTATGAAATTTCTATTTGAGGCATATTTTACAGGATCTAAACTGTTAACCCTTTCAATAATTTTGTTATACATATTATTCACGATTCAAATTAACTGATTACAACAACTGTAAATATCTTTGTTTAATTAAATGATTTTTAACATGCTTTTAAAAGTATTACAATGAGCCTCAATAATATCATAAATTTTTTCTGAATAACCTCCACCCATAACAGTAACAATAGGAGATTTACATTTTTGAGCAAATTCAAAGACCATTTCATCTCGTGTTTTACAATCTTCTCTATTAACACCTAATCTGCCTAATTTATCTGTATTTAGAATATCAACTCCGGAAACATAAAATATAAGTTCTGGAGACAATTTATCACCTAATAATATTAGATTTTCTTTCAATTTTTTTAAATAATCTTTTCCATTTATTCCATCTTTGAGTGGAATGTCTAAATCAGAGTGCTCCTTATGAAATGGATAATTTTTTTCGCCATGCATACTAAAAGTAAAAACCTCTTTAATATTTTTCATAATTGATGCAGTCCCGTTTCCTTGATGAACATCTAAATCAATTATTAAAATAGATTTCATATGATGTTTTTCTAAAGCATAAAATGATGCGACTGCTACGTCATTAAACAGGCAAAAACCTTCACCACGATTTCTAAAAGCATGATGGGTACCACCAGCAATATTTGCTGACATTCCATATTTAATTGCAAAATCTACACAGTCAATAGTTCCTTGAGTTATAATATATTCTCTGTAAATAAGCTCTTTTGAAAGTGGGAATCCTGTCTTTCTAATTTCGCTTTTTGAAAGATCTAGATTATTTAATTTTTTGATGTATTCTTTATCATGAGCTTTTTCTATCCAAATATCATTTGCAGGAACAGGATTAAAAAAATTATCTTTTTCAACTAAACCCTCATGTAAAAGTTGCGCTGGAATAAGTTCATATTTTAAAATGGGAAATCTATGATTTTCTGGGAGTTTTAAAATATATACTGGATCAAATGAAATTTTAAGCATAGACTTCTTGAAATAAGACTTTGATTTTATTTAATTATTTCAAATTATTATATAAATGATATACAATTATTTGTAGTTAAAATTTATATAATTCGCAATAAAATTTGATGGAAACTTCATCTCCAACACTAGTTACAGTCTCCATTCCAAAATCAGTTCTATCTATTTCAAATGCTCCTTCAAAAATAGCAACTTCATTATTGTCCTTATCTATTGTCATTCCTTTGAATTCAAAAGGAAAAGAAAGCTCTTTACCTTTCCCCATCATATTCAACTCCCCAATTGTCTTATGGTTTAATTTAGATTTAATGATATTATTAGAGTAAAATTCAATAACAGGATAAATTTCAGTATTAAAAAATTCTTCTCCCATCAGCGCTTCGTCTCTATATTCATTTTCGGTGTAAATAGAATTCACATTTATTGAAACTTTCAAATTGGAATTTAATGGTGATTCGGTGACATTAAAAATAATATCAAAATTTTTGAAAAAACCTTTAGTATCCTTTAATCCATCAATATAAAAACTGATTTCAGAACTTTTGCCATCTTTTTTATTTTTCCATGAAGAACTAGGGATTAAGCTAAAATCATTTTGATCGAGAGTTTCAATATTGGATTTCTCTAATTCACTAACTGGTTCTCCCCATGATTTTAATATTAGCAAACCAAAGAGAAATATGATTAATATAAATCCAAAAATTTTTACTTTTTTATTCATAGTATATTTTATGTAAAATTAAGTATTAAAATTTGATTTAAATGTCTTTAACACATCTAAAGCCAGTATGGCTCATCCCCGTATCTTTTGAATATGGCATTCTTGCAGAAACTCTGTAACTAGAACAATAAGAATCATTGCATAAAAATGAGCCCCCACGCATCACTTTTTTTGGGTCAAAAGGTTCTCTTGGGTAGTTCCATGTATTTGGTCCTTGAGGATTTAAAGAAATATCCTTTTCACTTAAAAAGTTGTAGTAATTTACATCGTACCAATCGGAGCAAATTTCCCATACATTACCTGCCATATCGTATAGACCATATTTATTAGGAGGATATTTCATTACAGGTGAAGTTAAAACATAACCATCTGTTTTTGTGTTTTCTAATGGGAAAGTTCCACTCCAAAAGTTGCATTTAGCGTCTCCTTTATTTACATTTTCATTGCCCCAAGGATAAATATTGTTATTTAATCCGCCCCTTGCAGCCCATTCCCATTCTGCTTCAGTAGGTAATCTTTTGTTGCACCATTTAGCATATTCTAAAGCATCATCATAGGAAACATGAACAACTGGATGATTTTCAATTCCAATAATTGTACTTCCTGGACCATTGGGTTGTTTCCAGTTAGCACCTTTAATCCACCTCCACCATTGTGAAAAATCAAATAAATTATCAATTTTATTTGGTTTGTGAAAAACCAATGATCCAGCTTCTAAAATTTCATCATTTGGTTTGGGTGTATTTGGTGGTAGCTGTGTTTTAAGCACCTCCCAATTAATTTTTTTTTCTGCTGTGGTTAAATATCCGGTAGATTCTACAAATTCGTTAAATTGAGAATTGGTAACTTCGTGAATATCCATTAAAAAAGAATTAACTTTTACTTTATGTACTGGAAATTCTCTAGGCAAAGCCTCTTTTTTACTACTTGCCCCCATCAAAAAAACTCCAGCTTTTATAATTGCCATAGAGTCTAAATTTCCGGTTGAATGATCTTGAATTTTTAAAGAATCAGTAAATAAAAATTCTTTTTTTATTTGGGAATTAATAATATTCGTTCTGTCACTAATATTTTCACAGCAAATTTTATTGGTTTCTTTATTATTTATTGATTTTTTATTAGAGTCCTCAATTTTTGCTTGCGTACATGAAATCATAAAAATCACCAAAAAAAAGAAATAAATATTCACATTATTTACTAAATAAAATATTTGTTTTTTTCGATGATTTATTACCATTTGTTAATTAATTTTTAAAATAAGTCAAATTTTCATATATATTTGGTGTGAATTTAACACTATCTATGAGTAAATTATACAGTTTATCTAAATTTTTCATAGCAATAATTTTAATTTTCTTTTTTGAACATTCATTTTCACAGGATAATTACAGTGAAGTATTTTCAAGTAATGTTAAAAATTTAAGGGAGTCTCCACTTCCTATTTCATTTTCCGGTGCTTACAGGTTTTTAGGTTATGTTAGAAATCAAAAAAACACCTTTCAAACATCTGGCAAAACATTAGATATTCTTTCGGGTGATAAATTCCGTGAACCAATGTTACTTCTTAAACTTAAAGGTTTAACAAAAGATAATATTTCTTTTGGTGCAGATTTCATGATTAATAGCGCATACAAAGGTCCATCTGTTTCTGCAAACACTGATTTAACACTGAATTTAGGTTTGAATTTAAGAACATCCTTTAATACTGAATTTGGGAAATTTAAATTTAGTTCGGGTGGTATGAATTGGTATAGGCAAAGTAGATTAACTGTTTGGGGCAATAGATCATTTAACAGAACAAGTATTTTTCATAGAAGACCATCAACAGCTTTAAATAGAACTCCAATTGCTAGGTACGAAAACTATTATAAAAATGGATTAATTGATCAAGGTGTGCGATATGGAAGTAGAGCTTTTAAAGGTTTATTTTTTAGTGGTCAAAATTTGCCTTATAAATTATCCTTTAAAGGCGTTGTAGGGAAAAGTTCTTTTAATAGATCCGTTTTTACAACTTCGGATAATTTCACAGGATGTTTTAAAGTCAATAAAAGATTCAAAAAGAAGCTTAATATTTCATATAATTTTTTAAACTCATTTGCATCTCTTGATTCCCTTACTAATGATTTAAAGGAATATACAATTCATAGCATGGAGTTTTCTAAAAAGTGGAAGAAATTTTCTTTGAAGCTAGAGACTGCATTAGGAAATTATTCTTCCCCAGAGTATGACTTAAGCTATGGCGAAGCTTTTATTTTAAATTTTAAAACTGCAAAATCTTTTAAAACGCCTTTAGAATTACAAGTTTACAGAATATCTCCTCAATTTGTAAATCTTACAGGGAATCTATTTAACACCACAGTTTCTGAAGTGTTCCCAAATATTTCTGGAATAGGTACTACAGTTAGAACCCCGTTTAATAGCCCAATTATTGGTCTTGGTGAACATACAAATAATAGACAAGGAATATCGCTTAATGCAGAACATTCATTTGGAAAATTTAATATTAATGGTGGAATTGGTTTTTTTACTGAAATTGACACTTCAAATGCATCAATTTCATACAGATATAATATTAATGCTGAAACACTTTCTAGACTTCAACTATTTGCACAAAATTGGGGCCCTTATAATTCTTTAAATACAACTTATAGAAATATTTTTGAAGAAGTTTCAATTTCTGATACTAATGCATTAGGTAATTCAAACTTTAAGAAATTTTTCAATACTGTAGAACTTCAATTAAAATATAAAAACATTATAAGAGGACATAAATTTTATATTTTTTCATTATCAAGATTTAACTCATGTCAGAAAAAACTAAATGTTTTACCTCAGTATAATTTAGATGCTTTTATTAGTATGTTTTCTCAAGAATTTGATTTTAATTTTCAATTAAATAATAATACCTGTATAATATTTACTTATGGAATTGAAAGAGTTATTGGAAACAGTTCTACTGGCTTGGGAGATCAAGATCGAACTTTGGGTGGGAATCCCATTAATATTTTATTTGAAACCTTAGGATTAAAAAAGTTTAATCCAAATAATTTTTCTAGAAATCAAAGAAATAGATTAATTGGATTTGGAGTAGATTACAAAATAGGAAAAAGAGCTATGTTGTTTTTAAGACATAATCTTTATAAATATTACGATCCAAATTTTATTTCTTATAACCTTGAAGGGTCGGAAACAATGTTAGAGTTAAAAATACTTTTTTAAAAAAATGATGAAAATAAATTCCATAATATTCACTATTGCATTCATATTTATTCAGTTGTTTACAATAGCCCAGCAAGATGAGAAAGTTCGATTTAGTGGATTAACAAGATCTATCATTTCAAGAGATTTAAACAAAACCGATACCATTAATCCTTTAAACTCTACTTCTGGATATAATTTAATTGATTTAAACACCCATATTAATCCATTAAAAGATATAGAGATCTTAGCTCAGTTAAGAATTAGAAATGAGTTTGGAAGTTTTTTCGGATCTGGAACTCAAATTACAGTAAGACAATTAACTGCAAAAGGTGTTTTAGGAAATAGAATTAAATTTACTATTGGTGATATGTATTTAAAACAAAACAAATTCACTTTACACAATTATGACGAAGAGTTGCCGTTTTTTAATAGTGATTTTGTTTCTAGTTACCGTGACATTGTCCATTATGAGAATTTTTATACCGACAACAGATGGAGACTTCAAGGAATTCAAACAAACTTTTCTTACGAATTTGATCGCTTTATAAAAACACTTGAATTGGATTTTTTCATTACTAGACCAAGAGGTTATCAGTATATTTCAAATGCCAATAGAGTAAGTGATATGCTACTTTCAGGTGGATCTTTAATTTCTAAAATAAATTCGAATCTAACTTTTGAGTCTAATTATATTAATTTATTTGAGATTCCCTCCTCAGGAAACATTAATATTTCTGTTAGAAATCCAGTAATTCAAGGTGGTTTAAACTATCACTATGATATCCCTCAAGCAAAATTAGAACACAATATTCAAGCTGGTTTTTCTGAAAGGAGTTGGCTACAGTTTGATTCCTTGACAAATTATACTGTGGGTATTTTTAGTGAATTCTCTAGTTCGTACACTAAAAAAGATTCTTCATTAGGTTTTTCTTTTGGCGGAAGATATGTCGATCCAAATTTTAGAAGTTCTGGTTCGCAAACTAGAAGAATTAATTTTAATGACAATACTCCATCAGTTTATCCTGAATATTCAAGTAATGAATTACAAAGACCAATTTCAGTTTTTGACATAATTTCTGACCCCACAATATATAATCAGGATTTATCAACTAACCTCATGGGTTTTAACCCAATTTATTCAAATTCACTTCCCTTTGGAGATGCTACCCCTAACAGGTTAGGAGTTTTTGCTAAGTTTAATTTAATTAGTAAGAATAAGTTTTTAGAATTGAATTTTAATAGTTCATATTTTGAAGAAGTTATTGGACAGGGCTCACTTTTAAAAAGAAATTTTGTTCTGTTATCTGGAAATACCAAGTTTAATTTACATGAAATTTTCGGGCTAAATAAAAAACTTAGTGTGTCAGTTTCTATAGTAGACGAGACAACTAAAAGATCTTCATCCAATGCTGAAAATGTGAACTTAATTTCAAGACAATTAAATTTTTCTTCCTCTATAGAAACTCTAGATGATTTGTTTATTCAGTTAGGTTATAAAAGTTTTAATTCTGAAGGGAATGAGTATTTAACCAATAGATCGGCTTATGGGAATATACAAGGATTTACACCCATTAATTACAACCAAAATGATAATATGTACATTGCAGGTTTAAAATATAAATTTAGACCCAACGTATATTTAAATCTACAATACAATCTTTGGGGAACGAATTTTAATGATTCAAATATCCCCGATTTTAAATATCAACGATTATTATTTATTTTTTCCGTTAAACTATGAAGATAAAACATATATATATACTAACAATAATTTCAATATTCATTATTTTTAGTTGCACTAAAGAGAAATCAGAAGGACCATCAATTAATGAATTATATGGTGATTTTGACGCAACAGCTTCTCTTCTAATTGGTAATAAAAATCCTAATTTCCAAAATAATGAACTTACTAAGTTTAGTTGTGATTTTGGAAGAGTGGTGGATTGGAAAATTTCTATAACAGGACTTGTTTCTAGCGCTAAAAAAATCATAACTGGTAATTCAAGTATTCTAGATTCGAATATTAATTTTTGGGACGGTAGTGCTTCTGATTTTCCTTTATTTATAGAAGAAAATTGCGCTATAGAATTAACTTTTTTAACCCAACCAGATACACTAAGAGATACAATTTTGATCACTGGACCTCAATTATATGATGATGGTTATGTTGTTGCTGATTTTGAAAACGGTTTTCCTGTTGATGGATTAATAAAACCACAAGGTAATAATACCATAGCAACATTTGTAATTGCAGATGATCAACCTTTATTAGGTAATTACTATTTCCAAATGGGGGGTAAAGTAAATTTTGATTGGGCCCTCGGGAAAATCGATTTAAAATTAGATTATTCATCTTCTCCAATTTCAGCATCTGCCGAGGATTTTTATTTAAATCTAGGAATTCTTTCCGATACAGTTGATCTACATACTGGTCAATTTATGAATATTTTAATTTCAGAATCAGACGAGGCGTTTGATCCTGATGGTAATGGAGTTGCTGATATTTTTGATTCTAACGAAGAGGTGTATAAGCTAAAAATATATATAGATTGGGATGGATATAAATTAATCTCTATTCGTTACTCAGATTTTGTAGCAACAAATTCAACAGCTGGTGTAACTTTTGCAAAAAATCCAAAAGACATTAAAGGAATGAGAATTGCTTGTCAAGCTTGCCCATCTAGTGGAGCAACTATGCAGTGCGAGGAAAATTTTGATAGGATTGTTAGAACAGATTTTGATCACATAATATTTACTGAAAACAAAGCTTTTTTTGATGTAATAACAGGCTTTGTTGCTGATGCATGGAATAAAAACTAAAATAGTTAATGAATAAATTAAATAAATATATTTTAATTTGGTCCTTATTGCTGTTTTTTTCATGTAATTCTATGAAAACTGTTAATCTTTACGATATAGTTGAAAATAAAGAAAAAGAAGATCCTTTTTTAAGTTTCCCATTTAAAGATATTTTTACTGATAGTGATAAAACTGGTGTTTTTGGAATGAAAATACACCCTTGTAAAGAAATTACTTTCGATACTATAAATAATTTTTCTGGTAAAGACCATCTACATTTAAAATGGAAAAAAACAAAAGACTGTAAATGGCTAGGATTAGGTTTTAAGTGGGGAAACTTCAAATCTAAAAATTTAACTCCTTTATTTGAAAATAGTGCAATTCAATTCATGATTAGATCTAATTCCGGAGAGTTTTATAATATTCCAATGCTTTTTGGTTTATCAGATTATTCTGGTAAACAATGTTTCTCAAAAGTGAATATTTTAGGAATGGAAGATGGAATAGTTGATCAAAAATGGAGAAAAGTGTCATTGCCATTGTCTACATTTAATTATAATAAAAAAGGAGTTAAAATTTCTAATATTAAAGAGCTTAGGGTTCAACTATTGAAAAAAGGAAATTTTCATATAGACGATATTAAACTAGTTCCCTACAACCATCCATACAAAATAAGTAATGAAACTTTCACTAAAAAATTCAATACCTTACCCATTAATCTTGGTGATGAAAAAAAATATTGGTGGGGTGTAAATGAAAACTATTCAGGTAATTTTAAGTTCACTACTAAATCAAATTCTACAAAATCAAATTCAACTATAAATGTGGATAATCTTTTACCTGAACTGAATGTTTCATTATCACTTACAGTAAATTACGATTCAGAAAAGAAAGATAAAAAATGGAATTCATTTGGCTTTCCTTTTAATAAATGGGAATGCGCTGATTTGTCCGAAGTATATTCAACTTCTGCATTAAATTTTAAAATTGTTGGAAAAAAAATACCTAAAATTAAAATTAATCTTGTCTCTTATTTAGGTAAGCCTAGGAATATTTCCAAACTTATAAATGAAAATAACATTGTTCAATTAGATGAAAATACATTCGAGATTTTTGTTCCTATTAAGTCTTTTAAAAACTTTAATTCTGTTAATTGGACCAAAATGAAAGAATTAAGATTTAGAATATTAGAAACTTCTAATTTTGAAATTGTTGACTTTAAATTAATAGAGTTTAGAGGAAATCCAGATAATCCTACAAAATGGTTTAAATAATGATGAAATTTTTTATTAATATATTGATCTTTTCACAGTTGTTTCTTTATTCATCTGTTTTTTCTCAAACTTCAAAAGTTACTATTTCAGAAACCGATTCTGGATTTGAATTATTAAGAAATAATAAGCCTTATTATATAAAGGGAGCAGGTGCTAAAAATAATTTTAAAAAAGTAAAAGAATCTGGTGGTAATTCTATAAGAATTTGGAGTAGTAATAAAAGTAAACTGTTAGATTCTGCATTAAAATACGATTTGTCAGTTTGTTTAGGTCTTTGGGTTGGACAAGAAAGAAGTGGATTTGATTATAATGATGAATATAAAGTAAAAGCCCAAACTGAATTACTTAAGAAGAAAATTTTAAAACTTAAAGATCATCCATCTTTGTTAATTTGGGGAATTGGTAATGAGGTTGATTTAAAATATTCCAATTTTAAAGTTTGGGAAACAATTGAAGAACTTGCTAAGTTCATAAAGAAAGTTGATCCCAATCATCCAACTATGACTGTTATTGCTGGATTAGATCCATCAAAGGTTTTTATGATTAAAAAATACTGTCCAAGTGTTGATATACTAGGCATTAACGTCTACGGATCAATAGTAAATGCAAACCTAAACATAAGAAGATATGGCTGGGAAAAACCTTATATAGTCACAGAGTGGGGAGTAAACGGACCATTTGAAGCTAAAGTTAATTCTTGGGGTGCTAAAATTGAGCCAACTAACGGAATTAAAGCTAATCAAAGATTAAAAAGATATAAAAATTTTATTGAAGGTGATAGAGAAAAATGTTTAGGTTCTTATTGTTTTTTATGGGGCCAAAAACAAGAATCTACAGCGACCTGGCATGGTATGTATTTAAGTAACGGTAATCCTACGGAGGCTGTTGATGTAATGGAATATTGTTGGAAAGGTCAATGGCCAGAAAAAAGAGCACCTAGCATTATGAAAATCAAGTTAAATGGGGGGAATTGGCAAAAAAACCATGTTTTTATTAAAAATGAGGAGGTTAATCTAGAATTTATTTATAATAAAAATAATAATGACAGTTTGTATTTTGATTTTCAATTATATCCTGAAACATTTTCTACAAAAGGAGGAGGTGATTATCAAAAATCACCAGATAAATTAGAATTTATCAAAGTTAAACAGTTAGAAAGTAGTTTAACTTTTAATGTGCCAAATAAAAAAGGGTTTTATAGAATGTTCATTTTTATTAAAAATGAAATTAATCAATCTTCCGTAGCAAATATTCCTTTTAGAGTTGAAGGTTAATAAATTTATATTCGATATGTCAAATAATCTCATTGCAAAATCATTTTTTTTATTTTTTTTAAATTCATTTTTTCTTGTTTTTAATTCACAGTTAAATTCATTTTTTGAAGATTGGGAGCCACGAACTTTTAATCAGCCCTCATATACTATTTTAAAACCAACAATAAATTCTTCTTCAACTGTTACTATTAATATTAACACATCTAATGTCGTAGCCGATGTTTTACCATCACACTTTGGAACAAATTTGACTCATTTTCTTGGAGAGTCTGTTATTAACGATAATGATTTTATGAGTAATATTAAAAATTTAGGAAAATCTATCTTAAGATATCCAGGTGGTAATGGTTCAAATCAATTTTTCTGGGATGGAAATATTCCATCTTCAATTTTAAACGATTCTGAAATTACTGTAAATGATCTTATTGATGGTTCTGGATGGAGAATTAGTCCTGATGATTTTCTTCAGATCTTAGATTCCACTAACGGAACGGGTATCATTGCTGTCAATGCTTCGTATGCTAGATATGGCTCATCTGTAAATCCACTTCAAACTGCAGCATCATATGCGGCAAATTTTGTGAGACATATGAATCAAACTTTAGGTGCAAATATTAAATATTGGGAAGTAGGCAATGAAAATTATGGTTCTTGGCAAGCTGGATATATAGTTAATGGAGATACTATTGATGGAACTAAATACGGTGATATTTTTAATGTTTTTGCAGACTCCATGAAAGCTGCTGATCCTACCATAAAAATTGGAGCAGTACTCTTTAGACAAGATGGAGCTTATAATGATTGGTCAAAGAAGGTCCTTTCGAAGGTAGAAAATAAAGCTGATTTTTTAATAATTCATAATTACTTCAGAAGAAAACCTAATCCTAATAATGTTACTTATCAGGAAATGTTAACTTCTTTGAACCAAGTTCAACAAGATGCAAACAGAGTGAAAAATATGGTTGCTAATTATACCAGTAAATCAAGGAACTATTTTCCAATTGCAATTACTGAATTTAATTCTAAAACTGGTGAAAGAGAGATATCAATGGCTAATGCAATTTTTATTGCCCAAGCTTTAGCTGAGCAAATAAAAAATGGATTTGCAGCATCTGTTTTGTGGAGTTTTCAAAACGGGTTAGATAGTTATGGAGGTGACCATGGTATGACTGCAAGAAATAGCCCCATACTAAATGATCATTACCCAAGGCCAGTTTTTTATATATATCATTATTTTCAAAAATTCATGGGTGATAAAATGGTTTGGTCATACTCTAGTGACTCTGCAGTAAAGTCTTATGCCACTACATTTTCTACCGGTCAAAACGGAATTGTTCTTGTAAATAACTCTGCAATTTCTAAAACTGTTGATTTAGATTTTGGAAGTGATACTATGAGATATAATTATTATTGGTACGATGTCTATGCAAATAACGAAACCGACAAAAAAATATTTGTAAATGGACAAACAAGTAATTTTATTGAAGGTGGTCCTGAAAATTATACCTCAATCCCATCATATTATAGGCCAGTTAATGGAAATAATAAATTTGAATTAAAACCTTATTCAGTAAAATTTATTGCTAATTCTGATTACCTATTGAATGATAATAAAATTGAAAGCGATATAGATTTAATACTATATCCGAACCCTTTTGATGAAATTATAAATATTAACCAGGAATACAATTATGACTATTTAAAAATATTTGATATTAATGGTAAACTGGTTTTACAAAGCTCTAAAGATTCTATAAATACAAAATTTTTAAAAGAAGGTATTTATATTTTAAAATTATTTAATACGCAGTCTTCATCACAATTCAAAATCATAAAAGTTAAAAAATAATGAATCTTAAAATTTTAATTTTTTCCATTATAATTTTTTTCACCCTAAGTTTTAATAAGGAATCTAAACCCATTTATTTGGACAGTAGTTTTAGTGATAATGAAAGAGTAGAGGACTTGTTGTCTAGAATGACTATTGAAGAAAAGGTAGCTCAAATGTGCCAATATGTTGGACTCAATTATCTAAAATCTGAAAATACTTCCTCTTTAACTCAAGAGATTTTAAATAGTGATTCAAAGGCTTCTTACAAAGGGTTTTTAAAAAAAGATATTGCTCAAATGGTTGTAGATGGAAAAATTGGTTCTTTTTTACATGTTTTACAACCAAAAGAATCTAATCTTTTACAAGCACTAGCTTTAAAATCTCGTTTAAAAATTCCTTTAATAATTGGAATTGATGCTATTCACGGAAATGGTATGGTAAAAGGAACTACTGTTTATCCTTCTCCAATATCAATTTCTGCTTCATTTACCGATAGTTTATCTTACATAGTTGGCATACAAACAGCAAAAGAAGTTAGAGCAGCAGGTTCTCATTGGGCTTTTACACCAAATATTGATGTACTTAGAGATCCTAGATGGGGGAGAGTAGGTGAAACATTTGGCGAAGATCCGCTTTTAGTATCTAATATGGGTGTAAGCATGATAAAGGGTCTACAGGATTCTAACAAAGTAATTGCCTGCGCTAAGCACTTTATTGCAGGTTCGGAGCCTATAAACGGCTTAAACTCATCACCAATGGATATTTCAGAACGAAATTTGAGAGAAATTTATCTTAAGCCGTTTAAAAAAGCTGTAGAAGCTGGAGTTTACTCTATTATGACAGCACATAACGAATTAAATGGAGTTCCTTGCCACATGAATAAATACTTAATGAAAGAAATTTTAAGAGACGAATTTCAATTTAAAGGTTTTATTGTAAGTGATTGGATGGATATTGAGCGTATTCACACACTTCATAAAACCGCAGAGAATATTAAAGAGGCATCCTTTCTTTCTGTGGATGCTGGTATGGATATGCATATGCATGGGCCTTATTTTTTAGAATATATAGTTGAACTAGTAAATGAAAATAGAATTTCTGAAGAACGAATTAATGAGTCTGCAAGAAAAATATTATTAGCCAAATTTAAATTAGGGCTGTTTGAAGATCCTTTTATTGATTTATCAGAAGTTGGTGAAAATATATTTACTAAAAAGCATCAAAATACTTCATTAGAAATTGCTCGTAAATCAATTGTATTGCTTCAAAATAATCAAGGAATTTTACCCCTTAAAAAATTAAAAAAAACAAGAATATTGGTAACTGGACCTAATGCCAACAATCATTCAATTCTTGGTGATTGGACAAAGCCACAACCAAAAGAAAATGTAATTACTGTTTTTGAGGGAATTAAATCGATTGCTTCTAAGAAAGGTTTTGAAGTAGATTTTCACGATTCTAATAGTGACATTCTAAATATTACAACTTCAGATATTTCATCAACTGTAGAAGTTGCTCAAGATTATGATTATGTCTTTGTAGCTGTAGGAGATAATTCTTTAAGACATCTTAAAAAGAAAAAAACTGCAGGTGAAAATATGGCACGCGCTAATATCAACTTAGCTGGAAATCAATTAAACTTAGTTAAGAGCTTAAATAAATTAAATAACGAGTTAATTGTAATTTATGTAAATGGCAAACCTATTGCAGAGCCTTGGATTGCCGAAAATGTAAACTCCATTATCGAAGCATGGGAGCCTGGTAGTTTGGGTGGACAAGCAGTTGGAGAAATAGTTTTTGGAGATATTAATCCTAGTGGGAAACTTCCCTTGACATTTCCTAGAAGTGTCGGTCAGCTTCAGATGATATACAATCACAAACCCTCACAATACTTTCATGATTATGCCGAAGAAAAAATCACTCCTTTATATCCATTTGGACATGGGTTAAGCTATTCAGACTTCAATTATTCAAAATTAGAAGTGAATAAGTCTAAAAGTGAAAAGTCTATAATTAATGTTTCATTTCTTCTAACTAATAATGGTGAGTTTTATGGAGAAGAAATAGTTCAACTATATTTTCGAGATAGTTACAGTTCTGTAACAAGGCCAGTAAAAGAACTATTAAAATATAAGAGAATTGGCTTAAATGCTAAAGAGTCGAAAACTATAAACTTATCTATTCCAATAAAAGATCTTGCCTTTTATGATTTAAATATGGATTTATGTGTTGAAAAAGGAAATTTTGAATTTATGGTAGGTGGATCTTCAGAAAATATATCTTTAATTAAAGGTTCTTTAGAATTGGTAAATAGATATAATTTCTAAAGATTAATTAAAGGATTTAATTATAGAGCCGTAACCTGGTTTAAAAACTATAATATCGAAATTATTAGTTGGTTTAATTATTTCGTTTTCTTGATAAATTTCCCACTTACCACTTTTATTATTTCTCCATCCAACTGAAGCATTTAAGTTATTAGAATTTATTTTAGTTCCATTATTTAATTTACTTATTGATGGTTCATTTAATATGGGTTTTACTCCTTTTGGCCACATTTCTTTCAACATTTCAACTTCACTCATGTTTCCATAATCGGAACTATTGATCCATTTAGAAAGTTTTTTATTAAGTTCATCAAATATATTTTTGTAATTCATGTTACCATATAGATTATTTAGTTCATATGGGTCATTTTTCAGATCATATAACTCATATTTCCTTTTTGATTTTTTATACCAATTGTTAAAATTATCACAAAGACCATTTATATTATTTAATGAATCCAAGACATTCATAGTTTTCATATTTTTTCTGTATGAAACAGGTTGCATAATAGACGAAGTGGTATCAAAATTAAATATGAGTTTAAAATTTTTGCTTCGTATACATCTTCTTCTATCAGTAAATTCATCAAACCTATCAGTTGCTGCAAAAATATAATCTCTATTTTCTGAATTATAAAATGAAACTCCTTCCATATTTTCAGGTGCTTTTCCACCTGACAATTCTATAATAGTTGGAGCTAAATCAATAAAACTAATCATTTGATTATTTCTTTTGCCATTTGTTTTTTCATCCCACTTTATAATCAACGGACATTTTAAACCCGTATCGTAAATTGATCTTTTATATCTTGGAAATGGTCCGCCATGATCGGAGTAAAAGAAAATTATTGTTTTATCGTAGAGACCATCATTTTTTAGTTTATTAATTAATTTTCCTATTTGTTCATCCAATTTTTCAATATTTTTATAATTGGTAACGAAGTCATTTTTAATAATATCATTTTTAGGAAAAAAAGGGGGAAGAATAATTTTATTAATTTCTTCTGAAGGATATTGTTTATGGTTCTTCCAGATTTTAGATTCATGGCAGATATTAAAATTAAATACAGAAAAAAATGGTTGATTTTCTTTTTTATTTCTCCAATGAGCATCTTTATTACTTTCATCCCATGCTAAAGGTGACATCTCCATATTGTAATCTTGCTTTGAATTATTGCTACAATAGTATCCATTGGCTCGAAGAATTTCTGTAAAAAATTGAACTTTTCTTTTTGCAACTGCACTGTAAATAGGAAGATTTGTATGATGATTTATACTATCACTACTGTTTTTAAATGCACGCATATTATGAGTTCCAATTGTTGTTGGATACATCCCTGTTATTATACTGCTTCTACTAGGGGCGCAAACAGGTGAGACTGCATAAAAGTTTTCATATACCGTTCCTTCTAATGCCAATTCATCAATATTTGGTGTTTTGGCTATGCTATCTCCATAGCTAGAGAAAAACAGGGACTGGTCCTCACAAACAATCCATAATATATTTGGTTTTTCCTGAGAATTAAATTCACAATAAACCATTAAAAAACAACATACAATAATAAATTTTAATTTTCTTACCATTAATTCCTTTAAAATAATATTAATAGGTTATATTAGTGTATAATTAACACTAATTTTTTTTGAGGAATTTAACCATATCATTTATATTTTGTGTATTAAATTTCTCATTTTTTTCTCAAAGTGCTAATTCAGTAAACTATTTTATAAAAACCAAAGACATTGATTTTTCTGTAAAAGGATACTATCGTTTTTTAGCCTATAACAGATCAGTTTCAAATTTATTTGGAGATACTAACAGATCAAGTGTTCTTCGTTTAGACGATGAATTTAATTCCCCTACAATGAATCTTGAAATGACTTTGAATTCAAAAAAGTCTGGATATATTAAAACTCAGCTTTATGTTTTTGAACCATTCTCTGGTATATCTAAAGATGAGAATTTCCTAAAACTTAATAGGAGAGGAGTTTCTATTGAACTTGGTACCAAAACTGATTTTGGAAAGTTCACTATTGTTTCAGGAGGAATTAATTTTCTTAGGTTTAGTGACTTTAGTTTAAGTTCAGCAAAACAGGTTAGAAACTCTCTTTTTGATAGAAATGCGTGGACTTATGTGTGGCCAATTAATACTCAGTTTAGAAACTACATGCAAAAATCAGACTACACTAGAGCTGCTGATTTTGGAAAAAGACAAACTAGTGGTATTCATTTTAATGCTAGTGATCTTCCCAAACAATTTAACATTGATGTTTTTTATGGGAAAACTCCTTTTAATATTTCTCCGTTAGATCACATTTTAGCCTTTAAAATTAATAAGAATTACAGATTAAATAATTTTGGTTTGGGTTACTTAAGATCTAATGGAATTGATGCACTTTCAAACGGATTTAACTTTAATAATCAAATTTTTAATTCTACTTATAGTGGGAATATAAATGAGTGGAAAATAAATAGTGAAATTGCATATAGTAATTACTATTTTGAGTTTGATAAAAACTCACAAAATGGTGTGGCTTCAAAAATTAGCCTACAGCCGTCTTCAAAATATATTAAATTCCCTCTTAAAATTGAAGGGTACTATATTTCACCAGGATTTGTAAACATTCATTCCTCTATTATAAACGGTTCCGTACCTTCGTTCAGCTCTCAAACAACTTCATTTAATGGGGAAGGAATTCCGGATGGCGCAAGACCATATGGAGGAGTTATGACTCCCATTCATGTAAAATCTAATAATAGATATGGATTAATAATTAATTCAGAGTTTGATATTGGAAAAGTTAAAGTAAACATTGGTAACGCAGTTTCTAGAGAAATAAGTAATGATACTAATTTAGTTTCCTTTTTTCATAAAGTTAATGGATTATATCTATCTAGGATAGAAAGGTTTAAATCTAATGCTGGTCCTCAAAATAACTTAACTACTTTTTTTAGAGGTTATTATGAAAATGTATTTATTGATGAAACAACAAATAACGAAATTAAAAAATCCTATAATGTTCTTCTTTTAAATCTAAAATACCAATCTAAAATATTCAATAAAGATTTTTTCTTTTTTTATTTAGGGGAATTTCATTCTCTACAATCATTTTTATCTCCACTACCAGTATTTTCAAATAAAGCCATTTTAAAAAATCATTTTCATGAAATTGATTTATATCTAGGAATTAGTAAAACTTTTTCTGTAATTGGATACTTTGGTAGAGAATTTATAAATGGAAATTCTTCTTCAGGTTTAGGAGATGTTCTTGATGCGGATAATAATTATAATCCTCGTCAGGGTAAGGGGAAAGTTATTGGAATTGGTTTTGATTATAGCATTACGCCTAAATCCTGTTTATATTTCAGGCTAAAAAAAGTGAGTTATGCTGACAATAATTTTTCTAATAATTTATATAATGGATATGAGTCTACTATAGAATTTAAAGTATTTTTTTAATGAGATTATTATTATTAACAATATCAATTTTTACAACATATTTAACTTATGGTCAGTTTCCTAAATTTCATGTTGGAGGTTTAGCTAGGTCGTTATCTACCTCTGCACATTTAGACAAAGAAGATACTATCAACAACGATATTTCTCAAGACTTTAATATTGTATTTGACTTAGCTATTAAAGGAGAATTAAATAAACATGTGAATTTATATAGTGAATTAAGACTTGGTTCAAATCTTGAAGTTTTTGATACTTCTTCTTCTTACTTAAACTTAAGAAGGCTTTTGATTTTCGGTGATTTAAACGACTATATTTCTTTTGAAATAGGAGATATTGATTTAAAAATGACTCCATTTACTTTGTGGAATTCAAATGAAGAAGGGGAGGTTAATGAAAACAGTATTTTTAGTAACTACAGAGACATTCAGAGATATGAAAATTTTAATAATGATAATCATTGGAGAAGACAAGGTATGACTGTATTTGGAAATAAATCAGTTTCTAAAAATGATACCATTTCTTATAAATTTTTTGGAACTAGGGAGTTTGCCTCAAATGGAATTTCTAATCCCGATATTTATATTTTTGGTGGGGATGTTAATTATGATTTTAAAAACTTTTATTCAGGAATTAATTACATTGATTTATTCTCAAATAATAAAGGTATTTCTTTAGACACAAACTTTCACAATCATGTGGTTTCTTCAAAGTCTGCATTAAAAATTAAAAATCTAGAATTCTCTTCTGAATTTGGACTTTCTAAATTATCAAATTCTAGTACAATTCTAAATAATAAATGGATAGATGGGGAGTTTGTGAGTTTAGGATTTAAGGCTAATTTTTCAAAAAACTTATTTATTTCTTTAAATTACCGATCAGTTAGTGATGATTTTTCTTCGCCTGGGGCCCAAACCAAAAGAATTAATTATTCGAGGTCGCCCAATCTTTTCCCTCAGGTCTCTAACTCTTTAAACAACAGAGAGGTTAGTTTAAATGAAATAATTACTGATATTAATTTTATAAGATCTCAATCTTTTTACAATAGAACAATTGATTACTCATTAGATAAATTTAATCCAATATTTGGTGTTTCTGAACCATATGGTTTAGCTACTCCCAATAGAAGAGGGTTTTCGTCAAAAATTCAATTCAATGACACCTCTAAAACTATTTATTTATATGGAAAATGTGCTGTTTTAAGTGATTTAATAGGTGAAGGAGTTGATCAAAAAAGAAAATATTTATCTTTTTCCGTAGCTTCTGATGTCTATATAAATAAAATTTTGAATTTTAATAAAACTATTCTTTTAAAATCTGGTTATCATTATTCTAATTCAAAAAGAAAACATTCTCCAGAAATTTTTGTTGATGATGTAGATTTTAATAATTCAATATTAGATATTGGAATTGAAATGGAAGCCATTAAAAATTTCTATTTAATCTTTGGGTATAAAAGTATAAATGCTTCAGGAATCGATTATCTTTCTGTTAGAAATGATGATTTTATTATATCCTCCTTCGACAAACTACAACTTGATATTAATCAGAAAATTAGTTCTTTTGGTTTGAAATATAATTTCAATAAAAAATCAAGTTTACTTTTAAATTATCAAGAAATGAAGTTCAGTAATAATTTATTAGATTCAAACTTTAAAATAAATCAATTTTTTATTTTAGTTCAAATAAGATTTTAAATATGCTTTCAATTATTAGAAATATAGTTTTTTTATTTGCTTCCCTAACCTTTATATCCTGTGAAAAAGAAGTTTTCGTTGGTCCTGCTATTGAAACTTTATACGGAACATTAAATGTTTTAGAACCTTTTAGTAACAATAAACCAGTTGGGGTAGATTTCTCTGTTAACGATACTGTAAAATTTGAATGTTTATTTTCTATTACAAATGACTATCAAATAGATATTATTGGGAGAAATTCTGGTGCTAAATTTACAACTAATGGTTCAAATATAGATTTATCAGACTCTTATTGGTTAGGTAACTCTGAAGGCATTTTTTTTAAAAAATCTGAATGGTGTGACATAACTTTATCTTTTACTGGAAATGATACTTTAATATCCGATTCAATATTGATTCTTGGTGAAAGAGATTTTAGCGATTTAGGTATTTTATTAACAAGCTTTGAAGATCCTAGTGAATATTCAATTGTTACTTCTTCCAACAATGATTTATTTGAAGTTAATAATTCAAATTCTACTATTGAAGGAGATAATTCATTAAATACTTTAGGGACAGGAAGTGCTGCTTGGTTTGGTGCTGTTAGGTTTTCTTTCAATAGTAATACAATAACTGAAACCGATCCCAATAATATTTTTTTTAATGGCTTTTTTAATAGTCAATACTTGGGTAGTGCATTTGTAATTAAAGTTTTTGAAGACGAAAATGCAAACGGTATATACGATTCAGGAATTGATGAAGCCTATGCTTTAAAAGTAGGTTTAACAACAAATTCTCAATGGAATAAATACAGCTCATCATTTGGCAGCTTTGTTATTGATCAAAGCGGTAACAATGTACTTATAGATGGAGTTTTAAATCCTCAAAACATCATTAGAATTGACATAACAAATTCTCAATCAGGTACTGCAAATGGTCAGTTCGGCTACATTGCAGACTATTTTTTAATATCCTATAATCAACCTTTATAATTTCTAACATATGAAAAGTATTATCAATTTATCAGTTTTTTTATTTTTATTCATTGGCTGCAACAACTCACAAGAAATAAATAATCAAATTCCAAAAAGTGAAAATAAACCTTTGAATGTTGTATATATTATGGCCGACGACCATGCTTATCAAGCTATAAGCGCTTATGGTTCTGAAATAAGTAAGCTTGCCCCAACCCCAAATATTGATAGGATTGCACATGGCGGAGCCATTATGAATTCTGTTTTTTGTACAAACTCAATATGTGGACCTAGTAGAGCATCTATTTTAACAGGAAATTTATCACATATAAATGGATTTTATAAAAACGTTAATGGAGGAGATTTTGATGGTGATCAGCAAACATTTCCTAAAATTTTTCAGGAAAATGGATATCAAACCGCTGTAATAGGTAAGTGGCATTTAGGAACTACACCAACAGGTTTTAATTACTCAAAAGTTTTGACGAATTGGGGTGGTCAGGGAACTTATTTTCACCCTCAGTTTAGCATTAACGGAAAACAAACAGTTAGAGAGAAGCATAGACATTCTACTAAAGTAATTGAGGACGATTGTATCGATTGGTTGTCTAATAGAGACACCACAAAACCTTTTATGTTAATGTATCAATTTAAAGCTCCACATAGAGATTGGAGACCAGACTCTATTTATCACGATTTATTTTCAGATTTTGATTTTCCTGAACCTTCAACTTTTAATGACAAATATGAAGGAAGAATAGCTGCAAGTGAAAATATGATGGAAATTGAAAATCATTTAAATAGAAGAGATTTAAAACTAATTGCTCCATCTGGAATGTCAAGAAGAGATTCCATGAGATGGCTATCTTATGGTGATAACGGTCAATTTTGGACACCTAATGACACCCTTCAGGGAGTAGAATTAAAAAAATGGAAATATCAGAAGTATATCAAGGATTATTTAAGATGTATAGCTGGTGTAGATAGAGCAGTAGGTAGGTTGTTAGATTACTTAGATAGTAACGGCTTAACTGAGAACACAGTTGTTGTTTATACTTCAGACCAAGGATTCTATTTAGGTGAACATGGTTGGTTTGATAAAAGATGGATGTATGAAGAGTCTTTTAAAATGCCATTCTTAGTCAAGAATCCAAGATTAATTAAGCCAGGAACCAAATCCAATGAATTGATAATGAATATTGATTTTGGCGCTACACTTTTAGATTTTGCTGGAATTGAAGTTCCTAAAAATATTCAAGGTAAAAGTTTTAAACCTATTTTTGAAGATGGTAACTATATTGGTAGAGATGCCGTTTATTATCATTATTATGAATTTCCAAAATGGCATAAAGTACAACCACATTATGGAGTTAGAACTTCTAGATATAAACTTATTCATTTTTATTATTCTATGGATAACTGGGAGCTTTACGATTTAGAAAATGATCCAAATGAAATGAATAATATTTATTCTGAAGCATCTAAAGATTTAATTGACAGTCTTAAACTAAGACTATCAGAATTAAAAAAAGAATATAAAGACGACTTTTCTGTTCAAGAGATGAAAGTAATGACTGATACTGTCATTCAAAGAGTTTATAACGAGCCAAATAAGTTAAAAACCAAACATTTATAATATCAATTTAAAACTAACCTTTTAATTAAAATAATTATGCGATTTTTATATTCATTTCTTTTACTACTTTCTTTTAGTTTAACTCATTCTCAATCCGATTCTTTATGCAATCCTTCATTTGAAGACTCTTTAAATAATTGGTCTAGCTTTTGTAATGGAACCTCTTCAGGAAATTTCACTATTAATTCTAATTCTGCGTATAGTGGTAATTATGGATTAAAAATGGATGTAACTAATCTAGCTCCACCATCTTCATCATGCGCATTATCAAGTTGTTTATTAAATCTTCAACAAGGATTTTTTTATGAAATTTCCTTTTGGGCAAAATCAGATTCAATAAATGATCTTTTGGTAGTTTTACAACCGACATCTGCACCATTCACCAATTATGCTTCTAAGACTTTTATTTTGTCTTCTAATTGGAAAAAATATTCCTTGTATACATCAGATTCTAGCGCTGTTAGTAACGTTAAAATAAAAGCTAAGCCTTTAACTAATGGAGTTTATCATATTGATGAGTTTAATTTTCAACGAATTTCATCTTTGCCAACAAATACTGAAATCTGTAATGGTGATTTTGAAACTGGAATTTCGAATTGGACTAATTCTAATAATGGTGGGGATATTTCTGTTTTTTCAGATACTTCCAATTATTTAAACCTTATTAATTTTAACTCTGCTAGAGTAGAAGCATCAAATACTTCTTTAGGGCAACCAATTTTTTCAAGTTGTAAAACAGATATAAAAAAGAATATTAAATATAAGGTTCATTTTTGGGCAAAATCTGATTCTAATGGCAGCCAATTAATCGCAGCAAGTTCATTAGGTTCATCTCCATTTACTAATTTTGGTTCAGAAACATTTACCATCACAAATAGTTGGACTGAATTCACTTTTATTTCGGAAAGTGATTCTACGATTTACGCAAATGTAAGAATGGCAAAATTCAAATTTCTTAATGATGGAACTTATTTCTTAGATCATGTTTGGGTAGAAGAGTTACCTATACAGCCTTATTTTTGTGATGGCGATTTTGAGACTGATCTTTCAAATTGGACTCAAACAATAAATAACGGTGCAGTTGCATCCATGAGTATTACTCCTTCTCAGGCTCAAAACGGCTTGCAATCGTCAATGATTTTCATCAATACAATTGGCTCCAATCCTGGGTCTATACAGCTATCAAGTTGCAAGACTGATATTGTTAAAGATTCGATATATACAGTTAGTTTTTGGATGAAAGGATCTTCTAGTAATTTAGGTTTTAATGCAATTTCATCACTTGGATCTACTCCATTTACAGCCTTTTCATCAAATTCATTTTCTACCACATCTAATTGGAAAGAATATTGTTTTACTTTTTCTCATGATTCAACGGTTATTGGCAATGTAAGGCTTTTAAAAATACAGTTTTTAGATGCAGGTACTTATTATTTAGATCACGTAACAGTAAATAGTTCAAATTATATATGTTCCTCTGTAACAACGACATCGATACAAGACTCTGAATTAAGCCAACTAAAAATCTTCCCTAACCCTAGCTCAGGTATTCTAAATATAAATAATCTATATGAAGACATTAATAAACTATCCATTTATAATATTAGCGGGACTATGATTAATGAAATAGCTATTAATAATCAATTAAATTTAAGTTTAGATATTGATCAATTAGATAGTGGGATGTATTTAATTCATTTTATTAATGAAAAAGGTGTAATTTCCACTCAAAAGTTCATTAAAAATTAGTCTAGCAGTCTAACAGAGTCTAATAAGTGCTGAAATTTTAATATTGAAGAAGCATTTTCTTTATTTTTTGAAATATTTATATTTTCATCCGGATCTTTAACCAGGTCATACATCATTTTTGCTTTTAAGTAATTATTGTCTTTATTTCTCCATTCTGTGTATGATTTTTCTGTAGTTGTTACTGTTTCACCCTTATGATATTTTGTATACCCATTTAAATTTTCAGGATCTAGTTTATTAATCGTTAATAGACTCTTCCCTTGCAGATGGTTAGGTTTGTCAATATTTGACAATTCACATAGCGTTGGATAAATATCTAAAAGCTCTACTACAGAACGTATTCTTTTTTGTGTTTTTTGTTTAGGGTATTTAATAAGAAGAGGGACTTTTAATGAAGTTTGGTAATTACAATGTTTGGCCCACAGGTTGTGCTCACCTAGTTGCCATCCATGGTCTCCCCAAAGTACAATAATAGAATTGTCATAAATTTCTAATTTTTTTAAATGTTTTATAAGTTTTCCAATTTCATCATCAATATAACTAACACAGGCATAATAGCCATGTATTAATTTCTTTTGTGTTGAATCTGGGACATCAATATTAAAATCAGATGGAATATTGGTATATTTCCTGAGTTCTCCATATTTGTGCATAGATATATCAGGAGAATTTTTAGGTTGATATCTGTTAGTTGCTAGCTTAATATCTTTTTCATTATATAAGTCCCAATACTTTTTTGGTGCATTAAATGGCAAATGAGGTTTTAAGAATCCAAGCGCCATAAAAAAAGGTTGTTCTTTAGCCGTTAATTCATCTAATTTTTCAATGGCTTTATTTACCATTTTGGTATCACCATAATCATCATTTAAATTTTCTCCAATTTCAAATGCTTTTGCAGCACCATTATTATTATTGGTTTTTGCAGCAAAAATATTTTCTTTAGTTTGGTAATCTCTCCAATTCTTTTCTCCCCTCCATGCAGTTATAGACCAGCTTTCTGGAGAATCATTAGTGTGATGTGAAATTTTACCTAAACTTAAAGTAAAATAATCATTAGATTTAAACCATTCACCAATAGTTAAGACATCGTCAGCATCTTCATCCATTCTAGTTCTAAATGACTTAAATCTATTTTTATTTGGTCTTAATCCTGTTAGTAACGATGCTCTAGAAGCGCCACAAACAGGAAAGTTACAAACAGCATTTTCGTATGTATATGAATTAGAAGCTAAATAATCAATATTTGGAGATATTATTTGACTTTTTCCATAACAATTTAATTGTGGTCTTAAATCATCTACTGCAATGAATATAATATTAGGTTTTTTTTGTATCTCAGAACTATTATTTAAACTAGATAGAATAACAAGTCCTAATATAATGGAGAATAAAAAAAATATTTTTGTTTTCATTTTTATTGTGTTAAAATATAGTTTGCGCTAAAAGGTTTGGATAAGATTTTGATTTTATTATTTGTTAAATCTAGCGTATTTGCTTTAATTTTTTTGAAATTTTCTGGTCCTCCAGCATTTTTATTAGAAAACACTTCATTGATTCCTGTTTTCCTCGATAAAGGATTCTCATTATATATTTCATAAACACCTGCATATTTTTTAAGTGAAGTATTTTTAAGTTCAATTTCTACAATTTCCTCTTTGTTAGAAGTATTAACAACAACTAGTCCAATTTCACCTGAACTAAAACTAGATGCATGAATTCTTATAGAATTTTTTGTAGAATTAGTTTCGTAATACGTATCACCAAAACATTGGTTATAAAAATAATAATGAAAATAGGAGGGGTGAGGAGTCAACCAATCCAATTCATTTTCTTTTTTAGAGGAAAACATTCCATGATCTTTTCCATCGTGGTATCCGTTTTCTATATCCCATACCATGGCCATACCATAGCCTTGTCTTATTATTTCACCTATACAATGCGCAAAAAATATCCCAGCAGAATGAGAAACGTTGGTTGCTCCGTCATTTTTAGAAATTGTAGCATTACTTCTTGTGTTAAACTCTGTAAGTGCAATTGGCAAGTATTTTGCTTTCTTATCGGTAAACATTTCAATTGCTTGGTTTACAACTTTTATGTGTGAGTAGGTAGTGTCTACAGCAGCCAACATTTCTGATGGACTTAATTTTGCCCCAAACTTTGCATAATAATCATGTAAAATATAAAAATCAGCATGGTCAATAATTTCTGGAATAACGAGTTCGTTCCATTTTTTTTGAACTGGGTCATTTGTTTTAGGCTTTTGAAATCCAACTACTCCAATTTTTATACTAGGGTCCACAGCTTTCATTTTTTCAATAAAAATCCTGCAATGTTCCCCGTATTTTTTAGGGTCTATTATTCCTCTTTCTTTTACATTATATCCAGCTTGCCATTTCCCCCAGTTTTCATTTCCAATTTCCCAAAACTTTATTCCTAATCCTCTTTTAATATTTACTTCTTTTACCCATTCTGCTGCATAATTTGCAGCATTATTTACTCTTTTGAGCTCATCTTTTTCATTTGAATAAAGACAAAAGCTATAATTCACACAAATAGATCCTGTAGATTTTGTTCTCAATAATAGTTCGTAATAGTCTTCTGGTCTTGTTCTATAATTTCCCTGAGTTCCAAGCTTTGGAGAGGTTGTTTTTTTAAAATTACTCTTATAAATTATTTCTGGAGTACCATCTGGACATTGATTTAATTCACTAGCATCCCAAAAGTAATCGTTAGCAGCATTACCACCGGGAAACCGTACAACTTGAATTCCAATGTCTTTTAAATTAAAAATAAATTCATCTTGTTCTAAAAACTTTCTATTGGTCCAGTGACCTAGATTATTTCCAAAAATATATTTTGAAATTTTTGTTAAAGGTTTCGAAAAGTCAGTGATTGTATACGTGGTTGGCTCTTGATTAACAGTTATTACTTTTTTGGATAAACTAATTCTAGGGTTTATCTTTTCCTTCCAATCATCAAGAAAAAAACTAGGATCTCCTTGCATGGGTGGATTGTTTTTAAAAAACTCAATATTCTTTTTAAAAGAATTATTTATCTGGCTTTTAATATTTGAAGTGAATAATAAAAATACTGTTACAGCAATTGTATGAGAAATATTTTTAATTGTCATGTATTATAGAGGAGAATTTATTTGTAATATAAAATTAAAATAAAAAATCGTGAATTCTTGTTTAATGTATTTTAAAAAAGATTAAATATAAATTGTTTCACTCAAGTTTTTTTTTATATATAAATATTGTAATAATGACACTAATTAACATATGTTAATTATTTAAATACATATTTGTCTTAATTTTAATATTAAATTAAACTAAACGCAATATTATTAAATCATGAAAAAATTTTACTTTTTAATTCTATCAGTATTTTTAGCTGTATTTGTTATTAATGCACAAACAACTCATACAATTAATACTGGTAGCTTTTATTATACACCAAGTACATTAACTATTAATGTTGGTGATTCAGTTATTTGGATTAATGATGGTGGAACTCACGATGTTAATGGGAATACAAACTCTATAACTAATCAGCCATTTAATAATCCGGTAACTTTTGATTCTCCATCAACTAGTTCAGTAGGTGCAGTAATTTTTGCATATAAGTTTACAGTGCCAGGAACATATAATTACGATTGTTCTGTGGGTTCTCACGCAGCCAATGGGATGGTAGGAACAATTTCTGTTCAAGGCTCTTCAGTTTCAGCACTTACTTTAACTGGAATTATGGACTTTACAGTTCCTACTGGTGGTTCTGATGGAAAAGCCATACAACTAACCGCTAACCAGAATATTTCAGACTTAAGCATATATAGTCTCAATACATTTAGTAATGGATCAACTAATGGTGGAACTGCTTACACTTTTCCAAACATAAGTGTTAATTCTGGAGAACATATTCTCTTATGTAGAGATTCAACTGATCTATCCACTTATTTTGGATCTTGCTGGAGCATTTTTCATCATGTAATTCAAGGAAGTCAACCAACAGGAAATGGAGATGATGCTACTGTTTTGTATATGAATAATAATGCTATTGAAACTCACGGAGTTGTCGGCGTTGATGGCACTGGAGAACCATGGGAATATTTAGATTCATGGGCTTGGAAGGATACTGCTGCTTCAAATGTAGGCAACTGGGTTTATGGTGGCGTAAATTGTTCTGATGGTTCTACAACAACACAAACTTCAAGTTGCCCATTCCCTTTATGTACACCAATATCAACAGACTTAGTGATTACTACAGAGGTTTGTGGAGCTACAGATAGCAATACAGTATTAAGGTTGACTGGTCCATTTTGGGGTTGGAATCCAACAGGAGGACCAACAGCGTTAAATAATGGAGATGGTACTTTTACGTTTACGTTATCACCAGCGCCAACAGCAGATATGGAATATTTATTTGTATTGGATGGAGTACAAGAAGATATGGTAGCGTCAGGTACAGCTAGTGGGAACTGGTCATGTACGCCTGTTACAGATAATTCTGGTTATGCCAATAGACAATGGTTAATGACAGATCCACTTTCAGTAACTGGATTAGTTTATGGAAGTTGTGATCCATGTCCAGCACCTTCAACAGACTTAGTGATTACTACAGAGGTTTGTGGAGCTACAGATAGCAATACAGTATTAAGGTTGACTGGTCCATTTTGGGGTTGGAATCCAACAGGAGGACCAACAGCGTTAAATAATGGAGATGGTACTTTTACGTTTACGTTATCACCAGCGCCAACAGCAGATATGGAATATTTATTTGTATTGGATGGAGTACAAGAAGATATGGTAGCGTCAGGTACAGCTAGTGGGAACTGGTCATGTACGCCTGTTACAGATAATTCTGGTTATGCCAATAGACAATGGTTAATGACAGATCCACTTTCAGTAACTGGATTAGTTTATGGAAGTTGTGATCCATGTCCAGGACCACCACCACCACCTGGTGGAACTATTTTAGGTACTTGGAAACTAAATTCTCAATCAAATGCAATAGGAATTGGACCAAATCAAGGTGATATTTCATGGTGGTCAATTGATATTAATGGTGGTGGACCAAATTCTAGACCATGTCAATATGATGATTCTATAACATTCTATGCTGATGGAACATTTGATCATTTTATGGACAGTCTAACTTGGATTGAAAGCTGGCAACCCGGTTCACCTGTTGAAGGATGTGGTTTTCCTATTGCACCTCATAACGGAGGTCTTAATACATATTCTTATTCAAATGATGAGTTAACAGTTTATGGTAGCGGAGCACATCTTGGCTTGGCAAAAGTTCATAACGGTGGGGAAGATGGAATGCCTGTAGGAGATTCCATTGTTTATCAAGTAGCATTTTCAGGACAAAATAATGAAATTGCAACTATAGATATTAGTTTTCCAAATGCTGGAGGAGTAAATGGTTTAGGTTGGTGGAGATTTATTTATACCAAAACTGTAAATAATCCTGCTCCACCAGTATCAACTGATCTTGTGATTACTACAGAGGTTTGTGGAACTACAGATAGTAATACAGTATTAATGTTAACTGGTCCATTTTGGGGTTGGAATCCAACAGGAGGACCAACAGCGGTAAATAATGGAGATGGTACTTTTACGTTTACTTTATCACCAGCGCCATCAGCAGATATGGAGTATTTATTTGTATTGGATGGAGTACAGGAAGATATGGTAGCGTCAGGTACAGCTAGTGGAAACTGGGGATGTACGCCTGTTACAAATAATTCTAGTTATGCAAATAGACAATGGTTAATGACAGATCCACTTTCAGTAACTGGATTAGTTTATGGAAGTTGTGATCCATGTTCGTATGTTCCACCTGCAGCAATATATTATGCTGTAACTTATTCTGTAAATACCGCTAATATGTCTGTTCCAGTTGGTCCAAATGGCATATACGTTGGTGGAGGCTTTTATGGTGTTGGTACTTCGGCTATGGCATTTCAGTTATCTGATCCAGATGGCGATGGTATTTGGACTGGTACTGATTCAATTCTCTCAACAACAGTAGGTAATTATACGTTATTAAATAGTCCAACTAATCCTTCTGACTGGGGAGCCAAAGAAGATCTTACAGGTCTTCCTTGCGCAGATGCTGCTAATAATAACGATAGAATTTTGCCTACTATTAATGGTGACACAACTTTATTACATTGTTTTGGTACATGTGATACTGATGGAACTTGTCTTCCACCATTAACACCAGTTAATATTGCTTTTCAGGTTGATATGAGTCAATCTGCGTATACTGGAACACCATTTTTAAGAGGAAGTTGGGATTGGGGAGGAAATGGTGATTTGATGACTGATGCCAATGGTGATAATATTTGGGATTTTCAAAAATCATTTACATCAGCACCTGGAATAGTGTATGAATATCTTTATTCAGTTGATACTGGAGGAACTCAAGGTTATGATGTAACTGAACAAAATGATCCTTTAGGACCATGTACTAATGGTAATTCTCAGTACACTAACAGGGTGCTTTCAATACCAACTTTAGATACTATATTAGGTGTTGTTTGTTTTGAAAGTTGCAGCGCTTGTCCAATTATAGCTAATACGTTAGTTGTTTCTGAGTGTGATGACTACTTTTGGTCAGGGAATCTATATGATTCTACGGGTTACTATTCAGATACTTTACAAACATCTTTAGGTGTAGATAGTATTGTAAGTTTAGACCTAACTATATTTGATTCCTATGATTCTGTAATTACTATTACTGCATGTGATTTATATGATTTAAATGGTATAATCTACACAACAAATAGTCAAATAACTGAATCATTATTAACATTAAATAATTGTGATAGTACAACAATTCTTAATTTAATTATTAATCAAAGCACCTCAAATTATACATCTATTTCATCTTGTGGGAGTTACCTATGGAGTGGAGATACTATTAATGTTTCTGGAATATATATAGATACTTTATTAAATACCTCAAATTGCTTATTAATAGATACTCTTGATTTAACAATTAGCACTCTAGGCTCTGCTATTAATGTAGTTGAGTGTGATAGCTTTGTTTGGAATGGAGTTAATTATGATTCAACTGGTATATATTTTAATTATAATGGAACTTGTACAGATACATTGTATTTGAGTATTAATAATTCATCTACAGGAACTGATGTTCAAACAGCTTGTGATTCATATACTTGGATAAATGGTATTACTTATACATCTAGTAATAATACAGCAACTAGTATATTACAAACTAGTAATGGCTGTGATAGTGTAGTTACCTTAGATCTGACAATTATAAATGGAATCTCATTAACTATACCAGTTATTGCTTGTAATTCATTTATATGGGACGGTGTAACATACGATTCAACAGGAACATATAATAATGTTTATCAAGGTGTAAATGGTTGTGATAGTGTAGTAACATTAGATCTTACAATAAACAATGGTTCAACATCTACTGTTTCAGTTACAGCTTGTGATTTATTTGTATGGGATGGTATGACTTATGATTCAACTGGTATATATACTAATATTTATCAAAGTGTCAATGGCTGCGATAGTATTGTAACTTTAGACCTAATGATTTACAGTGTTTCTGCTTCAATTGACACAACTGGTGGTGATTTAGTTGCAAGTGGCGGGTTAAGTTATTTATGGAATACAGGAGATACTGATTCTACTATTACTCCAGACACCAATGGGTTATATACAGTTGTAATTTTAGACACCAATGGATGTGCTGATACGGCTTCATATAATGTGACTTATATTACTTCAACAGATATTTGGGATAATTTAAGTAGTTCAATTAGTTTATATCCGAATCCTGTAAATGACATACTAAATATTTCGTCAAGTGGTAATATTAAATCATTAGAAATTAAGGATCTTTTAGGTAGGGTTATTTATTCCAGTTCGGAATTAAACTTTAATAATATTTCTTTAAATACATCCTCATTTAGTAATAATGTTTATATGGTAAGTTGTATTGTCAACGATCAATTAATTGTTAAGAAAATTATTATTAGTCGTTAATAATTGGTTTTATTTTATTATTTTTGAAAAAAGAGCATCTTAAAAACTGCTCTTTTTTTTTTATTTAAAAATAATTTTATGAAAAACTATATATCCCTTTTTGCTTTACTTATAGCAGCAACTCTAAATGCTCAAAACCCAGGAACAAAAACAATTTTTACAGAAAATTTCGGTTTTTTAGATACTAATGAAAGTATTTCTGCTAATTCAAGTATTTATTCACATACCGGTACTGGAGATTTTATACATAAAATAATTAATACTCAGGGTGCTTCTAACTCTAAATGCTTTGGTCAGTTAGATTCTTCCGGTGCTAGTTCAGCTTCATTAGATATACAATTATATGGTGGCAATACATATGAATATAAGGCATTTGTTAAAACTATTCAAAGTAGACTATTTGTTAGTTTAAGAATTAATGTTGGTGGACTTGATGTTGCAATATCTGACTGTACATCTGTTAATGGTGTTTGGGAAGAACTTACGTGTACATATACACCTTCTCAAGATGAAATTGCAACTTTAATGTTTGTTAAGACTGCAGGATATCGTGCAAATATTGACAAAATTAAAGTCATATGTACTTCGTGCTCTGATAAAAACTTAGTTTTTGATTTTCGTGATTCTAAGGAAGGTTTTATTAACGGTGGTGGATGTAATCTTTTTATCGGAAATGATGGATTCATAATGAAGGCAACAGGACCTGTAGTTGCTGTTGCAAGGTCTGGAACTAATGATTCTACTTCTAATTTAGATTTAAGCACGTCTTATTATAACAGAGCCAGAATAACGTTTAAAACACCATATCCGTCTCATCAAGCTGGTAATGGAAAGTTGTTTTTTCATTCTCTTGCTGGTGGTAATGCGCCGTTTGCTACTTTTAATTTCCCAAGAGATCCATCAAATACATCAACATATCAAACTGTAGAAATTGATCTATCTGCTGCTCCAATAGCTGGTACTTATAGCGGAGATATTGCTAGATTAGGGGTAAGAGCTCCTTGGGGTATTAACCAAAATGGTAGAACTGGAGATACCTGTTATTGGCAAAAGTTAGAATTATTTTATCAACCTCAGCTTACTTTAGATTCCGACTTTTCTGTTAGCGATTCTATATTTTGTATAGGAAGTACAGTTACTTTCACAGACTCATCTTCAGGAACACCAACATCTTGGGCATGGGACTTTGGCGACGGAACTACTTCTGGTTTACCAGACCCAACTCATACTTATAATACAGTTGGAACTTATGATGTTTCTCTCACAGTTACTAATAGTACTGGAAGCGAAAGCGAAACTAAAACTGGTTTTATTACAGTGAATGCATTGCCAACAATTAATGCTGGAGCTGATCAAGCTGTTTGTAATGGAACTAGTGTCACTTTAAGTGGTTCTGGAGCATCTACTTATGCTTGGGATAATAGTGTAATAAACGGAACTGCATTCACCCCAAGTTTAACTACTACTTACACAGTTACTGGAACTGATGCTAATAATTGTACCGCAACAGATCAAGTTGATATTACTGTGAATAATTTACCAACAGTATCAGCTGGAGCTGATCAAGCTGTTTGTCAAGGTAGTTCTGTTATTTTAAATGCTAGTGGAGCTACAAATTATTCTTGGGATAATGGTGTTTTAAATGGGGTTGATTTTATACCAAATTCAACAGCTATATACACAGTTATTGGAACAGGTAATAACGGATGCACAGCAACAGATTCGCTAGATATTACAGTAAATGCATTACCAACAGTTGTTGCCGGACCTGGTCAAACAATTTGCGAAGGTAGCTCAGTTGTTTTGAATGCTAGTGGAGCAACAACTTTTTCTTGGGATAACTCAGTAGCTAATGGAATTACTTTCATCCCTAGTTCTACAACAACTTATACAGTTACTGGAACAGATGTTAATGGATGTGTTAATACATCTACAGTAGATATTACAGTAAATCCTAAACACTATATTATTTCAATCGTTGGCTTATGTGTAGGTGATAGTATCTTTGCCGGTGGAACATACCAGAAAGTTAACGGAGTGTACTATGATTCTCTTTCTAATTCAGCCGGATGTGATAGTATAATTGAAACTGAATTAACAATTGACACATTAATTATAGTTAATCTTCCCTTAAATATCTGTAGTGGAGATAGTTTACTAATTAATGGAAATTATGAATTAGTAAGTGATACTTTTTATAACAATACACTAAGTTCAGGTGGTTGTGATAGTTTGACCATTACTTCTTTGACTGTTAATAATCCAACTACTGGAACTGATAACCAAACAGCTTGTGACAGTTTTACATGGATTGATGGAAATTCATATACATCTTCAAATAATACAGCTTTTTTCACTTTACAAAATTCTTCAGGTTGTGATAGTTTAGTAACGTTAGATCTTGTAATTAATAATTCAAATACTGGTGTAGATATCCAAACAAGTTGTGACAGTTTTACATGGATTAATGGAAATTCATATACATCTTCCAACAATACTGCTACATTCACATTACAAAACTCTGTAGGTTGTGATAGTTTAGTGACGTTAGATCTTGTAATTAATAATTCATCTTCATCAACTTTACCAATTACTGCTTGTAATTCATTTGTATGGAACGGAATGACTTATGATTCCTCTGGAACCTATACTAATGTTTATCAAAATGTTGATGGTTGCGACAGTTCAATAACATTAGACCTTACAATTAATAATGGATCAACATCTACTGTTTCAATTTCAGCATGTAATTCATTTGAATGGGACGGAACGACTTACGATTCAACAGGCTTTTATACCAAAAATTATACGGATGTTAATGGCTGTGATAGTATTGTAACTTTAGATTTATTGATTTATTTTATTCAAGCTACTATTGATACAATTAGTGGTGATTTAGTTGCTAGTGGAGGGTTGAGTTACCTATGGAATACTGGCGCCACTAATTCAACTATTACACCAGATACTAATGGACTTTATGTTGTTGTAGCAACAGATGCGAATTTATGTGCTGACACAGCTACATTTAATGTCACATATGTTAATTCTACAGGTGTTTTAGATAATTCAATTAGTACAATTAGTATATATCCAAATCCTGTAAATGATATGCTAAATATTTCATCTAGTGATAATATAAAATCATTAGAAGTGAAAGATTTATTAGGAAGAATTGTTTATTCGAGTTTAGATATAAATTCTAAAAGCATATCGTTGAATACTTCTAATTTTAGTAATAATGTTTATTTGTTAAGTTTTTTTATAAATGATAAGCTAGTTATTAAAAAGATTATTATCAGTCATTAAAAATTAATAAAATATTGTATTTTTAAAAGAGCAAAGAGATTTGCTCTTTTTTTGTTTAATAAATTCGTTATGAAAATATTTAGAACTTTAGTTGCGTTACTTTTCTGTATTTCAATAAATGCACAAACAACTCACACAATTAATACTGGTAGCTTTTATTATACACCAAGTACATTAACTATTAATGTTGGTGATTCAGTTATTTGGATTAATGATGGTGGAACTCATGATGTTAATGGGAATACTAACTCTATAACTAATCAGCCATTTAATAATCCGGTAACTTTTGATTCTCCAACAACTAGTTCAGTAGGCGCAGTAATTTTTGCATATAAGTTTACCGTAGCTGGGACTTATAATTATGATTGTTCGGTTGGTTCACATGCATCAGCTGGAATGGTTGGAGCTGTAATTGTTAACCCTCCAAGTACATCCAATCCTGATTTAGCGCTTAAGGGAGTTTTAGATTTACATGGGTCTTCAAGTGCAATTTATACCGGAACAGATGGCAAAGCCATACATTTAAAAGCCAATGCATATATCTCAGATTTAAGTATTTATTCTCTAGATGTTATTTCAAATGGTGGTGGTTCAATAAATCCTAGTGAATATGTACTTTCTGGTTCAGCAAATGCTGGTGATGATATTTTAGTATATAGAGTAGGTACGGGAAGTAGCTCTGCAACTTTTTTTAGTGATTATTTTGGAACATGTTATTCAAACTTTGAAGTTTTAATTCCCTCTAGCTCTAGCTTTCCTGGTGGTAATGGAGATGATCCAGTAGCATTATTTTTAAATAATCAAATAATAGATTCCTTAACATATTTAGGAAATCAAATTCTTTCAGGTCCATTTGCTGGTGATCCGTATGATGATTCATGGGCACACAGAGATTCAAACGGAGTTTGGCAATTTGGTGGAAAAGATTGCGATAATGATGGGACATATACTGTTGATTCTTCTGGTTGTCCTTATCCTTTTTGCATTGTTTCACCAACAACACCTCCAACACCTGGAAATTTAACCTTTACAGCTATAATGGATTTAACAACTCCAACTGGAAGTTCTACAAGTGGTAGAGCTTTAATGTTTACAGCAAATCAGAATATTTCTAATTTAAGCACCTATGGATTTGGAAGTGCACAAAATGGTGGAGGTTCAGATGGAGAAGAATATACTTTTCCAAGTATTAGTATTAATGCAGGTCAACATGTTATAGTTTGTAGAGACAGTACGGCTTTATCAAATTACTTTAATGGTTGTTTAGAACAATTTCCAGGTTCATTATATCCCAATCTTATTATTGAAAGTTCTTCTGAGCCTAGTGGAAATGGAAATGACGCCTACGAATTATTTTTTAATGGAAATGTAATTGAGACTTTTGGTGATATTGTACACTCTTATGGCACGGGTGGATTTACTGATTTACCATGGGCATACAGAAATTCATGGGCATGGAAAGATACAGCTGTATCAAATGTAGGTAACTGGGTTTATGGAGGAGATAATTGTTCTGATGGTTCTACTACAACACAAACTTCAGCTTGTCCTTTCCCGCTTTGTGGTGCTGCGCCAACTATTGCAGCAGATTTTTCTGCAAGTGATTCTACATTTTGTAATGGAACTACTGTTAATTTTATTAATCTTAGCTCAGGAGCAACAAATTACTTTTGGGACTTTGGGGATTCAACTACATCTAATTTACAAAGTCCAAATCATACCTATAATTCTCCAGGAACCTACGATATTTCCCTTGTAGCTTCTTCTAGTGGAATTACAGATACTATAACAAAAACTAGTTTTATTACAGTGAATACTTTACCTTCTGTGAATGCTGGAGCTGATCAAGCTGTTTGTAATGGTGGTGCTGTAACGCTTTCAGGATCTGGAGCAACGACTTATGCTTGGGACAATGGAGTAATTGATGGAGCTATTTTCACCCCAACTGCAATTAATACTTACACAGTAACTGGAACAGACGCTAATGGTTGTGTAGGAACAGACACAGTAAATGTTACTATTAATGCTAATTACTACAATATAGTTCCTACAAGCTTATGTACTGGAGACAGCATCTTGGTTGGTGGTGCTTATCAAAAAGTGAGTGGAACTTTTTATGATTCTCTTTTCTCTTCAGCTGGTTGTGACAGTGTGATTGAAACTGTTTTAACTGTTTCTTCCCAAATTACAGTTAACCTCTCTTTAAGTGTATGTTATGGAGATAGTGCATTGATCAATGGTAATTATGAACTAGCAAGTGGAACTTTTTACGATACTGCTTTAAGCGTACTTGGTTGTGATAGTATTACCATTACCAACTTTACAGTAGAATCATTAATTTCCAATAGTGAAACAATTATCATTTGTCAAGGTGATAGTTTGTTTTTAGATGGGGCTTATCAAACTATAGCTGGAAATTATGTTGATATACTTTCATCTAATGGATGTGATAGTATTTTAACAACTAACTTAATAGTTAATTCTGAATTTATTAGTAATGTATCAGAAAATATATGTCAAGGAGACAGTATGTTTTTAGGTGGATTTTTTCAGAAATTAGCTGGTGATTATGTAGATTCACTTATATCTTCTAATGGATGTGATAGTATTGTAAATAAAACATTGAACGTAAATAATTTACCAACAGTGATTGCTGGAGTTGATCAAAGTCTTTGTAATGGAGATTCACTAACCCTTCTAGGCTCTGGAGCAATTACATATATTTGGAATAATGGAGTTATAAATGGATTGGCTTTTTTACCATCAGTAACAACAACATATTTAGTTACTGGAATCGACGTCAATGGTTGTACTAATACAGATTCAATTGACATCACTTTAAACGCTTTGCCATCTGTAAACGCAGGGCCAGATCAAATTATATGTGAAGGTGATCAGGTTAATTTTGAGTTTAATAATGCTTTAATTCTTCAGGGAGTTTTAGATTTACACGGGTCTTCAAATAGCTTATACTCTGGAACAGATGGCAAAGCAGTACATTTAAAAGCCAATGCTAATATTGTTGATCTGAGTGTTTATTCTCTTGATGTGATTTCAAATGGTGGTGGTTCATTTAATCCTAGTGAATATGTACTTTCTGGTTCAGCAAATGCTGGCGATGATATCTTACTTTACAGAGTAGGTAGTGGTGATAGTTCAGCAAATTTTTTTAGTGATTATTTTGGAACATGTTATTCAAACTTTGAAGTTTTAATTCCCTCTAGCTCTAGCTTTCCTGGTGGTAATGGAGATGATCCAGTAGCATTATTTTTAAATAATCAAATAATAGATTCCTTAACATATTTAGGAAATCCTATTCTTTCAGGTCCATTTCCAGGCGATCCATATGATGATTCGTGGGCTCACAGGGATTCAAACGGAGTTTGGCAATTTGGTGGAAAAGATTGTGATGTTGACGGGACATATATTGTAGATTCTTCAGCTTGTCCTTATCCAATATGTAGTGAAGTGCCGATTACATTTTCAGGACTTACAAATGGGTCAACAACTACTTGGGACAATAGCATAACTACCGGAACTGCTTTTACTCCAGCTATTACTGGATCTTATAATGTTACAGCAACAAATGTTAATGGATGTTCAGCAACTGATCAAATTACAATTACTGTAAACACATTACCAATAGTTAATGCAGGAGCCGATCAATCTATTTGTGAAGGAGAATCTGTAACTCTTACAGCTTCTGGAGCAACAACATATTCTTGGGATAATGGAGTTACTAATGGAGCTGCTTTAACTCCAACTGCAACAACAATTTATACAGTTACTGGAACAGATACTAATGGATGTTCTAATACAGACCCATTAAGTGTCTCAGTAAATTCTAAACACTATATTATTTCAACTATTGGTTTATGTACTGGCGATAGTATGTTCATTGGTGGAGGGTATCAGTTATCTAGTGGAATATTTTATGATTCACTCTTGACATCTACAGGCTGTGATAGTGTAATTGAAACGGATTTAACTATTTCATCACAAATTACAGTTAATCTTACTTTAAGTATTTGTGAAGGTGACAGTACATTAGTTAATGGGAACTATGAATTATCAACTGGCACTTTTTATGATACTACAGTAAGCCTTGGAGGTTGTGATAGTGTTACAATCACTAGTTTATCTGTTCTTCCAGCACTAACTAGTTTAACAGCTAGCATATGTCCTGGAGATAGTTTATTGATAGGGAGTTTATACCAAACATCAGCTGGTTTGTATGTTGACACCCTTGTTTCATCAGCTGGTTGTGATAGTATTGTCACGGTTGATTTAACTTTATATAGTTCTTCAGTTACACTTGATTCATTAGGTGGTGATTTAGTTGCTAGCGGTGGGGTAACTTACCTATGGAATACTGGTGCTACTAATTCAACTATTACTCCAGATACTAATGGTGTTTATTCTGTAACAGTGACTGATATAAATGGATGTGTAGCTACAGCTTCATTTAATGTTACATATATTACTTCTACAGGTGTTATGAATAATTCAATTAGTAAAATAAGTTTATATCCAAATCCTGTAAACGAAATGTTAAATATATCTTCAACTGATAATATAAAATCATTAGAAATTAAAGATCTTTTAGGAAGGGTAATTTATTTCGATTCTAAAATAAATTCTACAAATACTTCTGTAAGTACCTCTAGTTTTAGCAATAATATTTATACTGTAAGTTGCTTAATTAACGATAAATTAATAGTCAAAAAGATTGTTATTAGTCACTAAGGATTAATAAAATTTTGTAATTTTATTATATAAATACTATTGCTTATTTTTTTAAATAATTAAAAAACATGAAAATATTCAAAACTTTTATTACCCTACTTGTTTGCTTCACATTAAATGCACAAACAACTCATACAATTAATACTGGTAGCTTTTATTATACACCAAGTACATTAACTATTAATGTTGGTGATTCAGTTATTTGGATTAATGATGGTGGAACTCACGATGTTAATGGGAATACAAACTCTATAACTAATCAGCCATTTAATAATCCGGTAACTTTTGATTCTCCATCAACTAGTACAGTAGGTGCAGTTATTTTTGCATATAAGTTTACAGTCCCAGGAACGTATAATTACGATTGTTCAGTAGGTTCACATGCATCAGCTGGAATGGTAGGGAATGTAATTGTAAATGGACAATCGTCGCCTCCATCACTAACATTAACAGCTATAATGGATTTAACAACTCCTGCAGGTGGAAATACAGGAAAAGCAATAATGCTAACAGCTAATCAAAGTATATCTGATTTAAGTACTTATGGATTTGGAAGTGCAGGAAACGGAGGCGGTTCTGACGGTGAAGAATATACATTTCCAAGTATTAGTATTAATGCAGGCCAACATGTTATAGTTTGTAGAGATAGTTTAGCCTTGTCAAATTACTTTGATGGTTGTTTAGAACAATTTCTTGGCTCTTTATATCCTAATGTAATTTTGGAAAGTTCTAGTGAACCTACTGGAAATGGAAATGATGCCTACGAATTATTTTTTAACGGGACTGTAATTGAAACCTTTGGTGATATTGTACATCAATACGGTACTGGTGGATTTACAGATTTATCATGGGCTTACAGAGATTCGTGGGCTTGGAAAGATACAGCTTCATTAAATGTAGGTAACTGGGTTTATGGCGGTGATAATTGTTCTGATGGTTCTACTACAACTCAAACTTCAAGTTGTCCTTTTCCTTTGTGTGCACCAACGCCACCGCCGTCTCCTGGTAATTTAAATTTTACAGCTATAATGGATTTAACAACTCCAATTGGAGGTAACTCAGGTGGTAAAGCGATAATGTTAACAGCAAATCAAAATATTTCTGATTTAAGTACTTATGGATTTGGAAGTGCTGGTAATGGTGGTGGTTCTGATGGAGAAGAATATACATTTCCAAGTATTAGTATTAATGCAGGTCAACATATTATTGTTTGTAGAGATAGTTTGGCTTTGTCAACTTACTTTAATGGTTGTTTAGAACAATTTCCTGGTTCTTTATACTCCAACCTAATTATTGAAGATACTATTGAGCCCACAGGAAATGGAAACGACGCCTACGAATTATTTTTTAATGGCAATGTAATTGAAACTTTTGGAGATATTGTGCATACCTATGGGACGAGTGGGTTTACTGATTTACCATGGGCTTACAGAGGATCCTGGGCTTGGAAAGATACAGCTGCACCGAATGTAGGTAACTGGGTTTATAACGTTGATAATTGTTCTGACTCTTCTTCAACAACACAAACTTCTGCTTGCCCTTTTCCACTTTGTGTTGGTCTTCCACTAACATCTGTTGTTAATAATTTATCAAATGATATTTTAATTTACCCAAATCCTTCATCAGGAATATTAAATTTGAAATCAAATACTGAAATTGAACAATATTCAATATTTAATATTTCAGGACAATTGTTATTTAGAAAATTGGTGAACTTAAAAGAAATTACTTTAGAACTAACAAATCTTGAGAATGGAACGTATTTTTTAAATTTTACGACTAATAATTCATTAGTAACTAAAAAAATTACAGTTCTCAAATAAATGATTAATGATTAGATATCTATTTTTAGTATTTATTTATTCATTTATCATAAATTTTAATTACTCCCAAGATCTAATCCTCGGAGATTATATACCAGGAAATGGTTTAGTTTTTTCTAGTACTGATCAAAATTACAAGGTAGTTCTTAGAGGGTATTCTCAATCTTTATTTGAATCTAAAACTAGATCTTTTGATTCTTCTAATGTTTTAGACAATAATGTATACAATAGGTTTAGAGCTAGAAGAGTTAGATTAAGACTGTCTGGTATTCAATTATTCCCTGGTTTTAGTTATAGACTTCAGGTAGATTTAGCACAGTCTGTAGTAGGGGATGGAGAGCTATCCGGATTGTTACTAGACGCTTGGGTGGGCTATAATATTACAAAGAAATTAAAAATAATATTTGGTCAAAAGGCAACGCCAACTGATAATTTGTCTGTTCAAATGGCGTCAAATTCTTTGCAGCTTCCTGAAAGAAGTAGACTTACTTCCGCTTTTGCTAGCATTAGAGAGGTTGGTTTATTTATGGAAGGGAAATTTAAAACTGGAAACAAATCTGTTCTTAAACCAATGCTATGTATTACTAATGGTGATGGGTCTAATACACTTTCAAATGATTTTGGTGGCCTTAAATATGGAGCTAGAATTAACTTTTTACCTTTTGGTACTTTTAGAAACTTTGGACAGTTTAGACAAGTAGACATGGTAAGAGAATTATCACCAAAATTAATGCTTGGTATAAATGGTAGTTATAATGTGGGCATGAGTAGCAGAAGAGGTAGAGAAAATGGTGATTTTTTGTTTTATAATATTACCAACTCCGATACAAACCTTAGGTTACCTAATTATTTAAAAACAGGGGCAGATCTATTATTTAAATACAGAGGATTTTCATTAATTGCTGAATTTATTATGACAAAGGCTTTTATTTCCGATGATATAACAACTAGAAATGACAGATATGGAAACCCCGAAGATTTAACTACTAATTTTAGAGGATATAGTGCTGAAGAATATGCTAGAACTCAATTAATGATGGGTAGTGGAATTAACCTTCAAGCAGGTTACTTATTTAAAAATTTATTTTCTATTGATGGAAGATTTACTTCATTAAATCCCGATGAGTATTCATTTATGAACAATACTTTATTTTATAATCGTAATAAATATTATACGATTGGAATTAGTAAATATTTCTCAAAAAATTACTCATATAAAATACAGGCTTCTTATACATTAGTAGATGATGCTATTATTAGAGATTCTAGAGATTTGGCTGATTATGTATATAGTGGTAGTGAAAATATTTTACGTTTAATGGTTCAAATTGCCTTTTAATGAAAAGTGTTTTAATTCTCCTACTATTTCCGATTTTCACAACTAGTTACATTTCTCAAGATTCTAAAAAAATAACTAAATCTTTTTTCCCAGATTTTGATATAGAAATTACTTCGCCAGCATTTAAAAAAAATAAAGGATTTACCAATTATAAAGAAATGATGTCTTTTTTAGATAGCCTAGTAAAAGACTATCCAAATGATATAAGTTATCGCTTCATAGGAAATAGTCAAAAAGGTAAAAAAATTCCTATGGTTTATATAGGAAATCAAACTAATTACTTAGCTAAGGTTTGTTATATGGGTGGGCTACATGGCAACGAGCCAGCCAGCTCGGAAGGTATGTTATTTTTGATTCATAACTTACTTAAAGAGGACAGTTTACATCATTTAAAAGAAAATTTAAGTATTGCTATAATTCCTATGGCTAATATTGATGGATATGAAAAACAAGATAGATATGCAGCGAATGGACAAGATTTAAATAGGGATCAAACTAAATTTTCTAATCCAGAATCTATTTATATAAAAAGAGCTGTAAATAAATTCTCGCCTGATTTGATGGTAGATTTCCATGAGTATAAACCATATAGAGTTGATTTTGTGAATTTTGGTGAGTTTGGAGTTACCCAGCAATATGACGCCATGTTTTTGTATTCAGGTAATTTAAATGTTTCAAAAAGTATAAGAAAAGTTACTGAAGATTACTTTATAACTCAGGTTAAACCCAAGTTAGATTATTATGATTTAAAGCACCATAATTACATTTCTTCTAAACATAAAAATAATGCAATTTACTTTAATTTAGGTTCTGTTTCTACTAGATCAAGTGCCACTTCCTATGCATTATCTAATTGTGTTTCTATTCTTATGGAAATAAGGGGAGTTGGTTTAAAAAGAACATCTTTTAATAGAAGAGTTTTCACCACCTACTTATTAGCTAATTCGTACTTAAATACAGCATTAAAGAATTATAATGAGTTAAAGTTGGCAATAAAACAAGCAAATCAATTTCCAGAAGACATTATAATCAAATACAAAAAACAAAAATCTGGTTACTCTCTTAATATGATTGATGTTTATGAAAATAAATTAATCCCCATAAATGTTACTTTACATAACGGACTTGAATGTAGTCCAGTAATTAAAAGAAAACGCCCAAATTATTATATAATAGAATCTGAACTAAGTATTGTTACAGACAAGTTAGCTATTCTTGGTTTAGATATTGACACTTTAAACTATGATGAAATGTTAGAAGTTGAATCTTATAAAATCATATCTTCTAAAAAGTCACCTGTTTTATTTCAAGGTTTTCATGAGAATATTATTAAATCTGAAATTATTCTAGAAAATAAATTATTTAAAAAAGGCACTTTTATAGTTCCCATGAATCAAAGAAGATCTAATCTAGCTGTAGAAACATTGGAACCAGAAATGTTGTCTGGCTTTTTGAGATTTAATGTTATAGAGCCAGAAAGCATTAATAAAATTCATCGTTATCTTCAAAATAAACAATTATGAAAAAGAATATTTTTATCACTTTAACGCTGCTATTTACATTCAGCTCATTTGTTTGTCAAGAATCCCAAGAAATGACCAATACTTCTTTTGAAAAAGTAAATAAAGCTAATTATGGTTTAGGTTCTGGAGTTTCTTTAAATTTTGATGACAGTACACATATTTTTAATATTGGTGGTATGGTTCAACCTCGTTTTTTAAATACTACAATAGGTGATAGTGCACAAGATTCTAAAAACTATTTTGGAGCAAAAAGAGCTTATTTTAACTTTAGCGGATCTTTAAATAATGGTCTTTTTTCATTTTTAGTTCAAACTAATTTCTCAGATTCTTATCCATTATTAGATGCTTGGGCAGGTTATCATCCTAATAAAAATATTAGTATTTTTTTTGGTCAAAGAATGTCTCCTTTTAATAATTTATCAATGCAAATAATGGAATATAATTTACAATTTGCGTCAAGAAATAATTTAAGCCAAAATTTTACTGAAAGTGGTAGAGAGTTTGGAGTATTTGTAGAAAGTAAATTTTCTTTTGGCAATATTGGATTTAAACCTGTTGTTGCAATAACAAGTGGAGATGGTAAAAATTCATTTGGATTATCGTCTAGTGATATCGATCAGGGGGGTGTAAAATATGGATGTAGACTTAATATTTATCCTTTCGGTTTTTTTAAAGGTGAAAATGAATTTATTGGCCACGATACTTATAGAGAAAAGTCTTCTAAATTAATGATAGGTATTGCATCAAGTTTGAACCAAGGAGCTAGTCATAAAGTAGGTGAGGGGCATTATTATGAAGACGCTCCAACAGATGGAACTTTTATGTTTTTTGATAATTCTGGAGTATTTAAACTGCCTAATTATCTTAAGAATTATATAGATATTCTATATAAGTATAATGGGTTTAATTTTCTATTTGAATATGTTAATACTGCAGCTTCTAATTTACAAGGAAGCTCTTTAAACTCTGCAGGTTCATTATTATTAGAACCTACTCAAATTAGCCAATATTTAGTTTTAGGCAATGCCTTTAATTTACAAGCAGGTTATTTATTTATAAGAGATTGGTCATTAGATCTAAAATTTGGAAGATCTTACTATGAATTTGAAAAAGTGAATTCTATACTTCAAAATTATGATTCAATGGGGGCAGGTATTACAAAATACTTTTCTAACAGAGCTGTTAAAGCACAATTATTAGCATCATATGTGAATTTTCCAGAAATTAGCCAAAACAACTTTTTAAATATTGAATGTCTTTTTCAGATAAAATTTTAATTCATCTAAAATCTTTAGTGATTATTTCTGCAACCTTTTGAATAATTGGTGCTGTATTTCTTTCAGTAATGATGTAGTATATTTTTTTTCCATCGCTGTTCTTGCCTTCAAACCTTCTTGGCATACCAATAGAGCTTTTTCCAGTAATCATCGAGTAAAAGATACATGAAGCTAAATAAGTTGCATTTGGTGAAGGATGTTTATTATCGTCCATATATAAATTAATATCTGGATAATTTTCCTCCATAAAATTAAATGCATTCCCTACAGGAACATAAATTGCATCATTTACTCTTGAAATGGAATCCAAAATACCCATTGTATTTGATTTTCTATTTTTAGAAATATCTTTTAAATATGGATATTCCCAAGTACCATATACTAATGGCGTTGTATTACTTTTTTTGGCTAGTTCAGTAAATAGCTTAATATATTTAGCACAAGAATCTATTTTTTCTAATGGATTTGTACTATGGTCGTTTAAAACCAAATAATCATAGCTATTTATAGAGTAATCTTTTTCACTGTTAAGCCACCAGTGTTTACCTAAGTTGCTTCCGCCTATTGTTTTTTGATCTACTTCAAAACTTGTATTTTGAACATTTAACATACATTCTATTACTTGAGGCAAGTTCCAATAAAATGTAAAACTATTTCCAATCATTAAAACCTTTTGAGTTTTTAGAGAGTCATTGCTTGTAATATGATTATTAGTAGATGAATAAACACTAGAAGAAACTAATACAAGAAATAATGCGATATATGACCTAAAAATTAGTTCCATCTGACTTAGTTCCGGGTGAGAATAAAACACCTGGATTCAATCCTGAATGTTGAACAAAATCTCCACTTAAATCTGGAGATCGTGTATATGATTCATTTGGATTGTTTGATAAAGGTGTTATATCAAATATGAAAATAGTACTATCGTTGCTGTTTTTAACTGTAAGAACATCCCCAGAATTATTTAGATTTAAAACTTGGCCAGATGCTGCAAAAACCAAAGAGCCACCAAAGTTTCCTGTTGGTGTTCCACCACCAAAAACAACTGCAGCTTGTCCTGGTGATAAAACAGTATTTGTAGGGAATTCATGATTCGGAGTATTAGCTGCTAATCTATCAGAATCATATAGCTTATATCCGCTAATATCTAGACTATTAGCCGAACTATTTACAAATTCTACAAACTCATCGTCATTAGCATCTCTGTCTCCATCACCATTGGCGTCTCCTTCAATGGTGTCAGTTGGTGGGTCGTAAAGAACTTCATTTAAAACAAAACCATAATATATAATAGAGTCTATTGGATCAATTGGCACAACATCCTGAGTTTTAGAACACTGGTTGCTAATTAATAAAAATAAGATAAAAAACAATGAAAGTGAAATAATTTTAATGAAGGACTTGAATCTCATATTGAGTTATTTATCTCAAATATAATGATTAATTTTACGAATATGAAGCATTTATTTATTCTTACAATTCTATTTTTAATTATTATTTCAGGCTGTAGAAAAAGCACTATTAATAATAATTCTTCAAATTCCAATCTTTTTGAAAATATGATTGGTGTTTTAGAATATACCAATTATGAACCACTTTCTAATAAGCCTTTTAACATTCATTATTATATTCCTTCAACTGTAAATCAAACAACAGCTCCAATTTTATTTATATTTCCTGGAACTTATAGAAATGCAGACGATTACTTAGAAACTTGGATAACTCTTGCAGATCAAAAGGGGGTAATGGTTTTTGCATTTGAGTTTAGTGTAAATTACTATCCTATGAGTACTAATTATCAAACAGGATTTATTTTAGATGAAAATGGTAATTTAAATAATGAAGATGTTTGGACGTTTTCCGTTATTGAACCTGTATTTGATTTCATCAAAACTAACTTAGTTAATAATACAAATTCATATAATATGTTTGGTCACTCTGCAGGAGGACAATTTGTTCACCGATTTGTTCAATTTAAACCAAATTCCCGAGTTAATTATGCTGTTTCTGCTAATGCTGGTTGGTATACCGTCCCCGATACTAGCGTTGATTTTCCTTATGGGTTGAAAAATGCAGGAATAAGTAATGAAGATTTACAAAATTCGTATCTAAAAAATTTAGAAATTCATTTAGGACAAAATGATAATGACCCCAACGATCCTGCGCTTAGAAAAACTCCTGAAGCAAATTTACAAGGTTTACATAGACTTTCTAGAGGGAGATATTTTATTAATCAGAGCGATTCAATATCACAATCTTTAAACTTTCCTTCCAGTTGGGTTAAAAAAGAATTGGAAAATGTTGGTCACGAACAACAAAAAATGGCTGTTTTTGCGGCACAAGAAATGTATTAATTAAATCTCAAAATTAAATCCAGTTTTTTTTAGTACTTTATACTTTTCTTTATTGAAACTAAATAGTTTTGCTGGCCTGTGTGATACGCTTTTTTGGTTTTCTCCAGAGTCTATTAATAATTTCATAGAGTTTATTTTTTTTCTAAAATTTCTTTTGTCAAACTTTTTTTCTAAAATAGATTCGTATAAATTTTGTAGCTCCGAAAGTGTAAATTTATCTGGCAATAATTCAAAACCTACAGGCTTAGATTTTACATTATTTATTAGTTTCTCTTTACATGCTGCAAATATTTTATTGTGATCAAAAGCTAATTCCCCAATTCTATTAACATTATGCCATTTAGCCTCTAAAGCATATGAAGATGGACTATTTTCTTTATTGGTTGGTGAAAGTTTATAATCTTTAATTTTTAATAAACTATAATGTGCAATTGTAAAAACTCTTCCCAATGGATGTCTTCCAATATCACCAAATGTCTTGACTTGTTCTGTAAATACATCATTTAAACCAGTTAAATCCCTAAGTACTCTGTTCACAGCTTCTTCTGTATTTTCGTTAGGATGGATTAAATCACCCGGCAAAGCCCAATAATCGACGTATGGATCAACTCCTCGTTTAATAAGTAAGACCTTTAGTAAATCTTCATCATATCCGAAGATTACACAGTCTACAGAAACAGAGTAACTAAAATTATTCTTAACCATTTTTAAATATACAAGTTATTAATTTTTATAAACTCTATCGTTTCCAAAAAACTCTGGTGATTGAATAGAAATTACCATCATTGGTTCTTTTGAATCTATAATAACACCATGCCAAGTATTTTTAGGAACAACAATTAAATCACCAGTTGAAACATTATATATAGAGTCATTTAGTTGAAATTGTCCATATCCACTTTGAATTAAAATATTTTCAGTGTGATTAATATGCCTATGAACCTTAACTTTTTTTTTAATCCAGATAGCAAAAGTTGAAGATGATGGATTAGAAGATATTTTTTCAACATGAATGTTTTCAAATTCTATACTAGGATTAATTTGTTTAATCTTTATGACGTTTTCTTGACCATGATAAATAGAAAAAAATATTAAAAAAGCTATAAATAAATATGATTTCATAATAAAATATAATTTTTAATATTCTTATTTCCTTTTAAAAATTCATTTACCATCATTCTTTTTTTGCCCTCCATTTGAACCTCAATTAATTCTAATGCATTGGTTTTAGTTCCAACAAAAAGTTTATTATCAGCTATTAAAATATTTTTCTCAGGGACTTTTTGATCGCTCAATTTAGCATTAATTATTTTAAAATTATACGGCTTTTCTTCCTTATTTATTATTGTCCATGCACCAGGATAGGGGTTTAAGCCTAAAATTAATTGTCTAATCGAAAAAGCACTTTTTGACCAATCTATTTTAGTATTTTCTCTTCTTAGTTTAGGGGCAACACTTTGATTTTCTGTTTTCTTTTGTTTTATGGTTTTATAATTTCCTTTTTCAAGAGTATTAATAGTTTTTATTAATAGTTTTGACCCAACAAGCATTAGTTTATCATGAAGTTCTCCAGCTGTTTGTCCATCAACAATACTAATTTTCTCGTTTTGCAAAACATCTCCAGTATCTATTTTTTCATTAATAAAGAAAGTAGTAACTCCAGATTCTTTTTCACCATTAATAATTGCCCAATTTATAGGTGCTGCCCCTCTATAGTTAGGTAAAATTGAGGCATGCAAATTAATAGTTCCTTTTTTAGGTATTTTCCAAATTATTTCTGGTAACATTCTAAAGGCGACTACAACAAATAAATCTGCATTTAATTCTTGTAAATTTTTAATAAAACTTTCGTCTTTTAATTTTTCGGGTTGGTAAATACTAATATTGTTTTCTAAAGCATATTTTTTTACTGCAGATTGTTGAATTTTATTTCCTCTACCAGCTGGCTTATCAGTTGAAGTGACTACTCCAAGTAATTCATGCTTACTTCTAAAGATAGTGTCTAAAGATGTTACAGCAAACTGTGGTGTTCCCATGAAAACTATTTTCATATCACTCAATTTTTAGTACTAATCCTTTTAAATATTCACTCTCGGGGTGGAAAATATTAATAGGATGGTCTGGTGGTTGATGCATTTGTTTTAAAATACTAACATTCCTTCCTGCCGTAATAGCAGAAGATAATACCATGTGTCTAAATAAGTTGCTGTCAATAACTTGAGAACAAGAAAATGTAAATAAAATTCCATTTGGTTTTATTTGCTCAATTGCTCTAGTATTGAGTCTTTTATAACCTTGCAGTGCCTTATGCTTTACTTTCATGTGTTTAGCAAATGCAGGTGGGTCTAATATAATAATATCATACTGCTCTTCAAGATTTTTCATGTGCTCTTTTGCATCATCAACAATTGACTTATGGTTATTTTTATAATTTTTAATCAATTTCAAGTTGTCTTCTAATAAATCAATAGCTTTTTGGGAGCTATCTAAAGAATGAACTTCTTTAGCACCATTGTTTAGCGCATAAATAGAAAACCCTCCAGAATAGCAAAATGTATTTAAAATAGTTTTGTTTTTAGCTAATTCTCCTAAATAATCTCGATTTTCTCTTTGGTCAATAAAAAAACCAGTTTTTTGACCATTTTCCCAATCAATTATAAATTCGTTGCCATTTTCAATTACAGTAGTAAATGTTTCCTCTGTTTTTTGAAAAAGATATCCGTTTTGTATTTCATATTCTTGAATATGATTTTTGGGTAAAGTTTTTTCACTTTTATCGTAAATAGTATCAAGTGGTAATAGGTCAACAATAATTTTAGTGAAAATTTCTCGATGTTTCCACATGCCAATAGAGTGAAATTGAAATACAGCGACCTTATTATAAATGTCACAAATGAATCCTGGCATATGATCTCCCTCTGCATGAATAAGTCTAAAAACATTATTTTCGGAGTCTATTTTAACTGTTTTTAATCTTTGATTATAAGCTTTTTCGATCTTTAATTTCCAGTATTTTTCATTTATTTTAATTTGATTAAAGTCAAATATTCTTACACTAATATTTCCTTCGTTATAATGTCCAGTGGCTATGTAGTTTTCTTTATTGGTTAAAACTTCAACAATATCACCATCTTTAATTCCATCCTCAATTTTTTTAATAGCACCAGAAAATATCCAAGGATGTTTTCTTAGTAATGACTTTTCTTTTGATGGTTTTAATATTACTTTTTTCATAAGTACTTATGTTTTATAAAAGTCGATTACTAAATTTGAAATAAATTAAATATTTATTAATGAAATTCGGACAGGTTGATGATTTAGATCTTGTAGACTTTTCTTTACCATCTATTGATAAAATTAGTAAAAGAAATTTATCAAGTATAAGAAAAGAAAACAATTTTAATTTTTATTTTGGAGCTCCTGGGTGGTCGGATGTGAAATTTAAAGGAATTATATATCCAAATAGCACTTCAAGTAAGAATTTTTTAAACGCCTATTCTAAACAGTTTAATAGTATTGAAGTGAATTCGACACGCTACGGAATTCCAAAATTACACACACTAGATAAATGGTATGATAGCGTTGGTGATGATTTTAAATTTTCTATGAAAGTTCCACAGTTCGTTACTCATAGAAAAGACATTAATGATCACAAATCTAAAATTAAAACTGAGGATTTTTTGTCCTCTATTAACCAACTAAAAGAAAAGTCAGGAATAAGTTTTGCAGTAATGGCTAAATATTTCAAGTCATCTCAATTTGAAGAGTTGGAGAAATTTGTAAATTTTTGGCCATCAGACGCTCCTTTAGCTATAGAATTCAGGAACCCTTCTTGGTTCGATAGTAGTGTAAGGGCAGAATGGCAAGATTTATTCATTAAAAAAAATATAATACCTGTTGTTACTGATACTCCGGGAAGAAGAGATGTTTTGCACTTTAACTTATCTAATAATCATCTTTTTTTGAGATATGTTGGAGATTTTGATCATCCCAGTGACCTTCTTAGAATAAATAAATGGGTAAATAAAATTTCTGAATTAGCTCTTTTAGGAATTGATAATATTTGGTTTTATGTTCATCAACCAGGAGAAAATAGAGACAGGATTTTACATTTCTACAATAATTTAATTCCCAGAATTAACAAAATTTTAAATATGAATATTCCTTTACTAAAAGACTATAGGGTAGATTATAAATAACCAAATATTTTATAGCTCATGTAGCCAAATATTTCGTGAAATAAAATTTTCCATTTAAATAGTATTTTTGATTGAGGTAATATGATTTTTTCTAAGTCAAAGTGTTTAAATTTCGATTTTTTAGTAAAAGGATAAACATTAAGTTTGGTTTTCTTAAAGCAAGCCATAGTCCTTCTCATATGAAAATCCGAGGTTATTATTAAGCATGATAGTTTAGACTTTGGGTGAATGTTATTTAATATCCCTTCACTGAACATAGCATTTTCATAAGTGTTATTTGATTTATTTTCTGTCAAAACACAAGAATCTGGAATCCCAGTTCCAACTAAATAGTTTTTTAAAATTTCTGCTTCTTTCATCTTGGATGTTAAGCTGCCAGAAGCACCTGTAATCAATATTTTTTTGATAAACCCTTTAGAGAACAGTTCTATTGTATTTAGTAGTCTGTCGTTAGTATTTGAAAAGATAATATTGTCATCCTCAGATTCTAAATCAATCATTCCACCTAAAATAATTCCATAGTCATGATTCTTTTTGGGTTTTTCAAACTTAACTAGCCATAAGTCATTTACTAAGTTGTAAATAAATGTGTTGCTAAAAAATAATAAAATGATAAATCCTAAAATAAAAAATCTCTTTTTAATAAGTTTTATTCTTAAAATAATAGAAAGAAAAAATAAAATAACAACCCAAAATAGTGGATCTATTAAAAATGATAATATTTTAGAAGATAAAAAAAACACTTCGCTAATAATGATTAATTTTGCTGAAAATAAATAAATTAAAATAACATTACAATTTAACTAGACTAATTAAAGTAAATGGATTTAATCCCTTATCAACCCAAAAATAAAATTAGAATAGTCACTGCAGCTTCTCTATTTGATGGCCACGATGCTGCTATTAATATAATGAGACGAATTATCCAGTCTACAGGATGTGAAGTTATTCATCTTGGTCATGATAGAAGTGTTGAAGAGGTTGTTAACTGTGCAATACAAGAGGATGTTCAAGCAATTGCAATAACTTCTTATCAGGGTGGGCATAACGAATATTTTAAATTTATGTATGATTTGTTATCTAAAAAGCAAGCAAGTCATATTAAAGTTTTTGGCGGAGGTGGTGGTACTATTCTTCCTAAAGAAATAAAAGTTCTTGAAGATTACGGAATATCTAAAATTTACCATCCTGATGATGGAAGAAAAATGGGACTTCAGGGAATGATAAACGATTTAGTAAAAAGATGTGATTTTCCTACAGGAGAAAATAAAATAATAAGTTTAAATAAAATATTATCGAATAATCATCTTCAAATAGGTAAACTTATTTCATCTGCTGAAAATTTTGGGCCTAGTAATTTAGAATTGTTAAATGATATAAAACAAAAAGTTAAAAACTGTAATATTCCAGTTCTTGGAATTACAGGGACAGGTGGAGCTGGAAAATCGTCTTTAGTTGATGAATTAGTAAGAAGGTTTTTAAATGATTTTAGTGACAAAACATTAGCAATTATTTCCGTAGATCCTTCCAAAAGAAAAACAGGTGGAGCTTTATTGGGTGACAGGATTAGAATGAATGCTGTAAATAACAATAGGGTTTATATGCGTTCTTTAGCTACAAGGCAAAGTAATTTAGCTCTTTCAAAACATGTTTCTCAAGCTGTTGATATTTTAAAATATTCAAATTTTGATTTAATAATTTTAGAAACATCCGGAATTGGCCAGTCTGACACCGAAATTTTAGATCATAGTGATGTTTCACTTTATGTTATGACACCTGAATTTGGAGCTGCAACTCAGTTAGAAAAAATTGACATGTTAGACTTTGCAGATGTTGTTGCTTTAAACAAATTTGATAAACGCGGTGCATTAGATGCTCTAAGAGACGTCAAGAAGCAATACAGAAGAAATCATAATTTATGGGACGCTAACGATGAAGAAATCCCCGTTCATGGTACAATTGCATCTCAATTCAATGACCCTGGAATGAATAATTTATACTTTCATTTAATTGGTTTAATTGATAAATCATCTAAAAGTGATTTTGTTTCAAATTTTAAAATCAACAATGAACTTTCAGAAAAAATATATATTATCCCTCCTAATAGAGTTAGATATCTTTCTGAAATTTCCGAAAATAATAGAGACTTTGATAAAAAGTTAAATTACCAAGTTGAGTTAGCTGACAAGTTGTATGTTTTTACTCAAACATTGAAAGAATTAGAGGATGTTGAAAATGATGATTTTAAAAAAATTATTAATCTTAAAATTGACCAAATCAATCTTGATTTTGATCCTAGAAATCAAAAAATAATCGATGAATGGAATGATTTTTATAATTCCTATAAAACAGAGTTTTATAAGTTTTCAGTTAGGAAGAAAGAATTTAAAATTGCAACTGCTACTAGATCTTTGTCAAATTCTAAAATTCCAAAAGTTACCTTGCCAAAACTAACATCTTGGGGTGATATAATTAGATGGGTAAATCAAGAAAATGTTCCTGGAAAATTCCCTTTTACCTCAGGATTATTCCCTTTTAAAAGAGAAGGGGAGGACCCGACAAGAATGTTTGCTGGTGAAGGTGGTCCCGAAAGAACAAATAAACGATTTCATTACTTAAGTTTTGAACTTCCTGCAAAACGATTGTCCACTGCATTTGACTCTGTAACTTTATATGGTAATAATCCAGGTACAAGACCTGATATATATGGTAAGATAGGGAATGCAGGAGTTTCTATTTGCTGCTTAGATGATGCTAAAAAATTATATTCAGGTTTTGATCTTTCTTCAAACACTACTTCTGTAAGTATGACTATCAATGGACCTGCTCCAATGCTACTAGGTTTTTATATGAATGCTGCCATAGATCAAAATTGTGAAAAGTACATCAAGAAGAATAATCTTGAAAATGAAGTTAAAAAAACAATTGAAAAGATTTATGGGACAAATCCAATACCTAAATACCAAGGGGATTTACCAAAAGGCAACAATGGTTTGGGTTTAATGCTTCTTGGTGTCTCTGGTGACCAAGTTCTTCCATCGGAAATTTACAATAAAATTAAAAAGTCTACCCTTTCTCAAGTTAGAGGTACTGTACAAGCTGATATTCTTAAAGAAGACCAAGCTCAAAATACTTGTATATTTTCTACAGAATTTGCGTTGAGATTAATGGGAGATGTTCAAGAATATTTTATCCACAATAAAGTACAAAATTTTTACTCTGTTTCTATTTCTGGCTACCATATTGCAGAAGCAGGTGCTAATCCAATAACTCAACTTGCTTTTACTTTATCTAACGGTTTTACATATGTAGAATATTATTTGTCCAGAGGGATGTCAATTGATGATTTCGGACCTAACTTATCGTTTTTCTTCTCGAATGGTATTGATCCTGAATATGCTGTGATTGGAAGAGTTGCTAGAAGAATTTGGGCAAAAGCTATGAAATTTAAATACGGAGCAGGAGAAAGAGCACAAAAACTAAAGTATCATATACAAACATCTGGAAGATCTCTTCATGCTCAAGAAATTGATTTTAATGACATTAGGACTACTTTACAAGCGTTATATGCCATTTATGACAATTGTAACTCTCTTCATACGAATGCATATGATGAAGCTATTACAACTCCTACAGAAGATTCCGTCAGAAGGGCAATGGCTATACAGTTAATTATTAATAAAGAATTAGGACTTGCTAAAAACGAAAACCCTTTACAAGGTTCCTATATTATTGATGAATTGACAAATTTAGTTGAAGATGCAGTTTTAATTGAATTTGATCGTATTAATGAAAGGGGTGGTGTGTTAGGTGCTATGGAAACAATGTATCAAAGAAGTAAGATTCAAGAAGAATCACTTCATTATGAAACTCTTAAACATACTGGAGAATTTCCTATTGTTGGGGTAAATACTTTTCTAAACTCAAAAGGTTCTCCAACAGTGATCCCTAATGAAGTTATAAGAGCTACTGATCAAGAGAAGAAATACCAGATTAAAATGCTTAAAGATTTTAATGTTTTTAATAGGAAAAAAGCAAAAAAGACTCTTAAAAAAGTTAAGTTCTCTGCAATAAATAATGGAAATATTTTTGATGAATTAATGGAGGCTACTAAATATTGTTCTTTAGGTGAAATTACCAATGCCTTATTTGAAGTTGGAGGTCAGTATAGAAGAAATATGTAGTTACATATATTCGTAACAGCCTAGATCATTGGGAATACTTCTTAACCTATCTAGTATGTCATCACTAATTAAAGAAGATTTACCTAAATCTATTACTTCAGAAGCCCCTGTTAATTCAAAGTTCCAGTTATTTGTATTATTAAAGTGTGTCTTTAAATTAAAGAAACAATTAGAAAAAATAGAACTAGTAACGGTGTCCTCTGTTTTAATTGAACAATAATCAAATAGTACATTGGTTTTTAAACCTGTTAAATCGTAACCCAAAGTGTCACAATTAAAATCAGTTGAGGCATTGCCGTCAAAAATACAATTGGTGAAATTTGCTACATCAAAAGGTCTATAAATTAATTGTTCATTTATTGTTTTGTAATAATCTTTAAACAAAAACGATGGAGTAGATCTGAATCCATTAAAATAATTTGAAAAAGTACAATGATCAAAATTTACTTTTCCACCAATGCTAATTATAGCTGAATAGTTATCACTATTTCCAAATAAGCAGTTGGTTGCATTAACATTTGATCCTTGAGTTAAAATGTTGGAATAAAGTGAGTTATTAACTTTCACCTTATTTAAAGATATAGTATTATTTATTGTGAATGTATCAACTTGAATACCAATTATTGCATTTTTTATTTCAGCATGAGAAATATTAGAATTAAGGGCGCTAGAAAAATAAATACCTCTCCATTGACCTGCAATCGAATCTGCAGGATATAGTAGATAATCCTCCATTCTATCCTGTTGAAATATTACGGGATTGTTTAAATTTCCATTAACAATTAAAGAACTTTTATAAACATAGAGAACACCATTTGAATGTCCATGAACTTTTGTTCCTTCCTCAATAGTTAAAGATAAGTTAGAGTCTAAACTTGGATAGCCTACAGCAGCTAAACCATAAATAACGTGAGGTTTGTCATTTCTCCAAATGCCTTGAACAATTTCATTGACATGAAAATATGCGTCTTGGCCCCAGGCATTTAAAATAATTTTTTTTGAGTTTCCATTAGTTTCAAATACTATCTCATCTTCTACAATAAGTGGGAGTTGAGATCCATTAGGGTCTATTGTTACTTCTACAAATATAAACAAGCTGTCACCAGGAAGAATAGCAATATCATTAAATAATACTCCAGATTCTCCATCAACATTTATTCTAAACTGAGAATTTTCTCCATCTAATAATGAAATAGTGCTAATATTTATGGTTCCACTATTTTTATTATAACATTTAAATCTTTTAGTGGTAGAACCTATAGTAGTAAATATGGTGTCAAATAATAAGGTATCTGTTGATGTACTAATATTGTATACTGAACTTGTGAGAATTTTGTTTTTTTTACAACTGTAAGTAAAAACAAAAGTAAGTACTGTAAATAGAGATAATATTTGTTTTAATTTCATTTATTATGCAATATATATACAACTGATAAAACTTTAATTTATTTTAATCATAATATTTTTTGTTAATTTAATATTAAGTTTAAATTTGCAGCCATTAAACTTTTGAAATGAAAAAAGATATACATCCAGAAAATTATAGATTAGTTGTTTTTAAGGATATGTCTAACGATTATTCCTTTGTTAGTAAAAGTTGTGCTCCATCAAGTGAGACTATGAAATGGGAAGATGGAAATGAGTACCCTCTAATAAAATTAGAAATTTCTCATAAGTCTCATCCTTTCTTCACTGGGAAAATGCAATTAGTTGATACAGCTGGTAGAATTGATAAGTTTAAAACAAGATATTCTAAGCAAAAGAAATAATTCTAATTTATTATTCTTTATATTTATAAATTAACCTTCATTAAGAGGGTTTTTTTTGTAACTCTATGTCAGAAATTTTAAAATATGTACTTTTTGATGGTTCTTATCATCAAAAGTTAATGCCTTTAACCTTAACTAGGCCAGTTTCGGACTTAAGAGTTGGGATATTTAAAATCCATCAAAAGTGGTCAAATTTTCTTAAAAGTGATGTTTCAATTCGAACTAAAAAATATCTAGCTAAAAAGTTTAATTCATTTAATGAAGAAGCTCAAATCGGAATTTCAGCTTCACTGTTGCCAAATCAAGATTTATGTGATGTGATTAAAGATATTAAAGAAAATACCATTGTAATGAAAAATGGTAAAGTACTTCTAATATCTCCACTTCCAGAAGATAATTCTGAAATGGAATCTAAACTAAGTAAATATAAATTGATTCAATATGTTGGAGAAATTGATATTATAGAAAGGCCAATGGATATATTTCTGCAAAATGGTTTAGAAACACAAAAAGATTTAGAATTTATAAACAAGAAAAATCTTAATAAATCAGAATATGGTATTGGAAATTTATTGATTGGAAATAATATATTTATTGAAGATGGAGCTAAAATTAATGGGTCTACTTTAAATAGTAATGATGGACCAATATTTATTCATAAATCATCAGAGATAATGGAAGGTTCCAATATTAGAGGACCTTTTGTTTTAATGGAAGAATCAATTGTTAAAATGGGTTCGAAAATTTATGGACCAACTACAGTGGGTCCCCATTGTAAAGTTGGTGGTGAGTTAAGTAATGTAGTTTTTCAAGGTTTTTCTAATAAAGCGCATGATGGCTTTATAGGAAATAGTGTGATTGGACATTGGTGTAACTTTGGTGCAGACTCTAACACCTCAAATTTGAAAAACAATTATGGAATCGTTAAATCTTGGAATTACTTCTCAAATGAATTTGAAAGTACACAGACAAATTATTGTGGTTTAATTATTGGAGATCATTCTAAATGTGGTATTAATACTATGTTTAATACTGGATCTGTTGTAGGATCCTTTGTTAATATTTTTGATTCTGGTTTTCCTCCTAAATTTGTGCCATCTTACTCATGGGGCGGCAAATCTGGTTTTGAAACCTATAAATTTGATAAAGCCATAGAGGTCGCTAAAATTGTAATGAACAGAAGAGGTGTTGACCTTGACGATCAAACTATAAATATTTACAAGCATTTCTTCAAATAATTGTCATTCTAAATTAGTTTGGCACTCAGATTGTACTATTAATAATAGTTGTTAGGTATCGTATTCTTTTAAGCATTATTAATGGGAAATATTTAACATTATTACTGTTACAACGACATATTGTCATTAAAAGTTAAAAAATATAAGTAATGAGTGACTTTTTTACAGAAAATAATTGGAATGAATTAAGTGATTTAGTTAATGGTGAAACAGAATTTATACCATTAATATCTTCTGAAGATGAAGATCGAATGAATTTAGAAGAAGTTCCCGAAAAATTGCCAATTCTTCCTTTAAGAAATAATGTCTTATTTCCAGGAGTTGTAATACCAATAACATTAGGAAGAGATAAGAGTATTAAACTAATTCAAGATGCTAGTAAAGGAAATAAAATTATTGGAGTAGTATCGCAAAAAGATACTAATGTAGAAGAGCCAAAATATAATGATTTATTTGAAGTAGGTACAGTCGCGCAAATTGTTAAAATGCTTAAAATGCCTGACGGTAGCAGCACAATTATAATTCAAGGTAAAAAAAGATTAAAATTAGTAGAGCAAATTTCTGATGAACCGTATTTAATTGCTAAAATAGAAGAGTTTGATGAAAAAAAATTACAAAATGTTTCCAAAGAATCTGTTGCTCTATTTGATTCTCTAAAAGATATGGCTTTAAACATAATTAAGAATTCTCCAAGTATTCCTTCCGAGGCTTCATTTGCTGTAAAAAATATTGAAAGCCCTAATTTCTTAATCAACTTTATAAGTTCTCATATGAATGCCGAAGTTGATGAAAAGCAGAGAATGTTAGAAGTTCCAAATATAAATAACAGAGCTAAACTCTTGTTGAAGCACCTAAGTAAAGAGCTTCAAATGTTAGAATTAAAAAATGATATTCAATCTAGGGTTAAAACAGATTTAGATCAACAACAAAAAGAATACTTGCTCCATCAGCAAATGAAGGAAATTCAAAATCAGTTGGGTGAAAATCCTGTTCAACAAGAAATTAATGATTTAAGAGAAAAATCTTTATCAAAAAAGTGGTCAAAAGATGTAAAAAAAACCTTTACAAAAGAGTTAGACAAGTTAGAGAGAATGAACCCTTCTGGTGCAGAATATGGAGTTCAAATAAATTATTGTCAGTTGCTTATTGATCTTCCATGGGGTGAATATACTAATGATAAGTTTAATCTTATTAAAGTTCAGAAAGTTTTAGACAGAGACCATTTTGGATTGGAAAAAGTTAAAGAAAGAATAATTGAGTATTTGTCTGTATTAAAACTTAAAGGTGACATGAAGTCTCCTATTTTATGTTTATACGGTCCTCCAGGAGTGGGTAAGACTTCATTAGGGAAATCAATTGCAGAAGCAATAGGCAGGAAATATGTAAGAATGTCTTTGGGAGGACTTCATGACGAATCAGAGATTAGGGGGCATAGAAAAACATATATTGGTGCAATGCCTGGGAAGTTGATTAACAACCTAAAGAAAGTTGGTTCCTCCAATCCAGTATTTGTTTTAGATGAAATTGACAAAGTTGGTAAATCTGGGCATGGAGATCCCTCTTCAGCACTTTTAGAAGTTCTTGATCCAGAACAAAATGATACTTTTCAAGATAATTTTGTAGAAATAGAATATGATTTATCTAAAGTATTATTTATTGCAACAGCAAATGATTTATCTACTATTCAGCCAGCATTGAGAGATAGAATGGAGATCATTCCTATAAATGGTTATACTATTGAAGAGAAAATACAGATAGCAAGAAAACATCTAATGCCCAAGTTAATAAAAGACCATGGCATTTCTAAAAAAGATATTAAATTAAATCAAAATATTATAGAAAATGTTATTACATCATATACAAACGAAAGTGGGGTTAGGGGGCTAGAAAAGAAACTAGCTAAAATTATTAGAAATAGAGCAAAACAAATTGCTTTTGAAGAGGAATTTGATGCTGTGATTACCAATGGAAATCTTTTAAAGTCTCTAGGTCCTGGTATGGATCCTAGAAAATACTCTGAACATATTATCCCAGGAGTTGTTACTGGATTAGCTTGGACTAGAACAGGTGGAGACATACTTTTTATTGAAACTTCCAAAACCAATGGGAAAGGTAAATTGACCTTAACGGGAAACCTTGGTGATGTTATGAAAGAATCAGCTATAATAGCTCTTGAATACATCAAGGCTAATGGCAATAAGTTTGGAATAAATCAAGATGAAATAGACAACAGTAACTTTCACATTCATGTTCCTGAAGGAGCTACTCCTAAAGATGGTCCATCTGCAGGTGTAACTATGATAACAGCTTTGGCATCTTCAATCACAGGGAAGAAAGTTAAAAAATACTTAGCGATGACTGGTGAAATAACTTTAAGAGGTGAAGTTTTACCAGTTGGAGGAATTAAGGAAAAAATATTAGCTGCTAAAAGAGCAGGTATTAAATACATACTTCTTCCAAACTCTAACAAAAAGGATGTTGAAGACATCAAAAAAGATTACTTAAAAGGTTTGACATTTAACTATGTTAAAAAAATGGAAGAGGTCTTAAAATATTCATTGAACTAGGTTTTTTATAAACTTTATTGATATTCAGCCTAAACTGTTGATAAGTAACTCTGTTAATTAATCTATTTTTTGTATAAAAAAGTATTTTTAATCATCATAATTAATCATGGCTGAAAATAAAGTTCAATATACCGAAGATAATATTCGTTCTCTAGACTGGAAGGAGCACATAAGAATGCGCCCTGGAATGTATATTGGCAAATTGGGTGATGGAACATCTTCTGATGATGGCATATATGTACTTGTAAAAGAGGTTGTAGATAATTCAATTGATGAATTTGTGATGGGTAACGGAAAAAGAATTTCTGTCAAAATCAATGATGATGTAGTTCAAGTAAGAGATTTCGGAAGAGGAATACCACTTGGGAAGGTGAAAGATGTAGTCTCTAAAATGAATACCGGAGGAAAGTATGATTCAAGAGCTTTTAAAAAGTCAGTAGGTTTAAATGGTGTAGGTACAAAAGCAGTTAATGCTTTGTCCTCAGAATTTTTAGTAGAATCTATAAGAGAAGGAGAGTTAAAGAAAGTATTATTTACAAGGGGAGAAGTAGTAGATGACTTACCATTAGAGTCTTCTAGTCAAGAAAATGGAACTAGAATTATATTTAAACCCGATAAAGAGATATTTAAAAATTTTAAGTTTAGAGATACTTACTTAGAAAAAATGTTCTGGAATTACTGTTATTTAAACAGGAATTTAACAATAGATTTCAATGGAAGTAAGTTCATTTCCAAAAATGGCTTAAAAGATCTCCTAGAGTCTAATATGGATGGATCGCCTTTGTATCCTATTGTTCATATTGAGGGAGACGATATAGAAGTTGCCTTTACTCATTCAAGAGGCTATGGAGAAGATTATTCTTCATTTGTCAATGGACAACATACAACTCAGGGAGGAACTCATCAAAGTGCATTTAGAGAGGCCATAGCTAAAGTCATCAAAGAATTCTTTAATAAATACGATCCTGTTGATATTCGTCAGGGAATTGTTGCAGCTGTTAGTATTAAGGTTATTGAACCTGTTTTTGAATCCCAAACAAAAACTAAATTAGGATCCACTGAAATAGAACCAAACGGTAAATCTGTAAGAGGTTTTGTTATGGATTTTTTAAAAGAAAAACTGGATAATTTCCTTCACAAGAATCCAAATGTTGTCCAGCAAATGGAATTTAAGATAAAGCAATCTGAGAAAGAACGAAAAGAATTATCTGGTATTAGGAAACTTGCTCGTGAAAGAGCTAAAAAAGTAAGCTTACACAATAAAAAACTAAGAGACTGTAAAATTCATTTTAGTGATTTTAAAAACGAAAGAAGAGAAGAAACCTCAATATTCATAACTGAAGGCGATTCTGCCAGTGGTTCTATTACTAAATGTAGAGATGTAAAAACTCAAGCAGTATTTAGTTTGAGGGGAAAACCGCTTAACTGTTTTGGTTTAACAAAAAAAGTGGTTTATGAAAACGAAGAGTTTAATTTAATTCAAGCTGCTTTAAACATTGAGGAAGACATGGAGTCTTTAAGGTATAATAAAATTATAATTGCTACTGATGCAGATGTCGATGGTATGCATATAAGATTGTTATTACTAACCTTTTTTCTCAGATTTTTCCCTGATTTAGTTAAGAAAAACCATGTTTTTATTCTTCAAACACCACTTTTTAGAGTTAGAAACAAAAAAGAAACAAGATATTGTTATGATGAAGAAGAAAGAAAAGATGCAATTAATAATTTGGGTAAAAATCCTGAGATTACTCGATTCAAAGGGTTGGGAGAGATTTCACCAGACGAGTTTAAGTATTTTATAGGTGATGATATTAGACTCGAACCTGTTCTAATGTCCAAATCTAAGTCTATTGAAGAGATATTAATTTTTTATATGGGTAAAAATACTCCTGAAAGACAGGGTTTTATAATAGATAATTTAAAAGTTGAAGAAGATTACTTTTTAGAGGATACAGAACAAAATGGATGAGATAAATTCAAATATTTCAGATGATTCTAACGAAAAAGACAATATTACCTATCTATCTGGTATGTACAAAGAATGGTTTTTAGACTATGCTTCATATGTTATTTTAGAAAGAGCTGTTCCTGCATTGGAAGACGGCTTAAAGCCCGTTCAACGTAGGATTTTACATTCTATGAAAGAGTTAGATGACGGTCGATATAATAAAGTGGCTAATATTATTGGCAATACTATGAAATATCACCCTCATGGAGACGCTTCTATTGGAGATGCAATGGTCCAAATCGGACAAAAAGATTTACTTATAGATTGTCAGGGTAACTGGGGCAACTTGTTGACTGGTGATGGTGCTGCTGCTCCCAGGTATATTGAAGCAAGAGTTACTAAGTTTGGAAGTCATGTTTTATATAATTCAAAAACAACTAAATGGCTTAGCTCATATGATGGAAGGAACAAGGAACCTCAATATCTCCCCGTTAAGTTCCCTATTTTGCTCAATCATGGTGCTGAAGGTATCGCAGTAGGTTTAGCTTGTAAAATATTGCCTCATAACTTCATTGAGCTTATAGATGCGTCAATTAACATTTTAAAAGGAAAAAAAATAGAATTATTTCCTGATTTTCCCAATGGAGGATTAGCAGATTTTACACAGTACAATGATGGCATAAGAGGTGGGAAAGTAAGGGTTAGAGCCGGAATTACAAAAATAAACAATAAAACATTAGTAATCAATCAAATACCATTCGGAACAACAACTGATACTTTAATAGATTCTATAGTTAAAGCCACAGAAAAAAATAAAATAAAGATTAAGAAGATAGAAGATAATACATCAGCTGTTGCTGAAATTATAATTCACCTCCCAGCTGGAGTTTCACCTGATAAAATGATTGATGCATTATTTGCATTTACTAATTGCGAAATGTCAATTTCTCCTAATTCTTGTGTTATAGATGGAAACAAGCCTATTTTTATTGGAGTTACTCAAATTTTAAAAAAATCGGTCGATAGAACCGTAGAACTTTTAAAACTAGAGCTAGAAATTAAATTACAAGAGTTACAAAACCAATGGCATTGGCTTTCTTTAGAAAGAATATTTATTGAAAATAGAATATATCGAAAAATTGAAGATGAGGAAACATGGGAAGGGGTAATTAATGCTATAAAAACAGGTTTAGAACCATTTTTAAAAAACCTTAAGAAAAAAATTAACGATGATGATATAGTAAAGTTAACAGAAATTAAAATAAAGAGAATTTCAAAATTTGATAGCCACAAAGCTCAGGATAATTTAATTAAAATTGAAGATCAAATAAAAGAGGTCAATAGAAACTTATCTAATCTTATTCAATACACTATAGCATATTACAAAGATGTTAAGGACAAGTATAGTGAAGGAAAAGAAAGAAAAACAGAAATCAGGGTTTTTGATAATATCACTGCTCGTAAAGTAATAGTTTCAAATAAAAAACTTTATGTAAATAAAGCTGAGGGTTTTATAGGTTGGTCTTTAAGAAAAGATGAATTTATCGATGATTGTTCAGATTTAGATGATATTATTCTGTTTTTTGAAAATGGAAAAATGATTGTTACTAAAATTGCTGACAAAAAATTTGTAGGAAAAGGAATATTACATACTGCTGTTTGGAAAAAGGGAGATGAAAGGACTATTTACCATTTAATTTATCAAGCTGGTAAAATGGCGCCGTCATATATGAAAAGATTTTCTGTGAGCTCAATTACTAGAGATAGAGAATACGATTTAGTAGGCAATGCAAAAGAATCTAAAATTCATTATTTTTCTGTTAACCCTAATGGCAGAAGAGAAACTGTTCAAATAAAATTAAGACCGCGTCCCAAATTAAAGAAATTAAAAATCGATATTGATTTTGCCGAGCTAATTATCAAAGCAAAAAGTAGTAAAGGAAATATTGTTACCAAAAATTTCATTTCTAAAATTGAACAAAGGGAAGTAGGTGGTTCTACTTTAGCTGCCAGAAAAATTTGGTGGGATGAGGTTGTTTTAAGGTTGAATAATGACCAAAGAGGTAAACTATTAGGAAGTTTTAAAGGAGATGATAAAATATTAACAATTTATAAATCTGGTAAATATTTAATTAGTGGATTTGAATTATCTAATAAATTTAATGATGATTTAATTCTAATTGAAAAATGGCACCCCTCAAGAGCATTAGCTTGCGTATACTGGAATCCCTCAAAAGAACTTTATTTTGTCAAAAGGTTTCTAGTTGAAGTAACTACAAAAAGTTATTCCTTTATTGATGAAAATTGTGAACTAGTTTTAATTAGTGTTGACTATATGCCAAAAGTCAAAATTTCATTTAATAAAAGATTAAAAGAAACTAAAGATTTGGAAGATAAAATCGTTAGTTTAAATGAAATAATTGATGTAAAAGGTGATAAGGCTCAAGGGAATCAATTAACTAAGCTTAAAGTTAAAGATATCACATTAGTTGACGTTATCCCGGGTGAGGAATGGCCTGAAGAAATTATTCCTAGTGAAACTTTAGAAATAAAAGATCACATTGAAAATGTAGATAGTAATACAGATGAAAATAATTCAACAAATAATGTAGATTCACCCAATTCTAAAATTTTAGAAGAAAAAGAAAATATCAATTTAGATACTAATTCTGAAACTTCAATTGAACTCGAATGGGATGTAAAAGATGAGGATAATAAAGAATCAGATGAAGATGGCCAAATGAAAATATTTTAATGAAAAGTAAACTCGTATCATTTCTTCTACTAAATATGTTTTCTTTACATATTCTTTCTCAAGACAATCCAGTTGATAGTACTTTGATCCAATATGAGTCAGAAAGAAATTATTTTGGTGTTAATCTTAGCCCATTAATGGCAGGATTTTTCAATGAGAATATTTATTCAAATATTAAATCAAATTTAATTTATAAACGAAATTTCGGAAATTTTAATTTAAGAGCTAGCTTAAATTATCTAAATGATTTAAATACTAAAGATTATAATTTTAGAGTTCCAGTGTCATCTTCAGATAGTAGTATAAGTTTCAGGAACTTTTATTCTGATTATAATCAATACGATATTAGATTTGGGTTTGAGAAAATAAGAAATTTGTCTTCCGTAAGATTTCATTTTGGGATAGATGCAATTATTGGTTTTAGTAAACAAAAATATAATTATTCAGATGAATATTTTTTTAAAGATAGTTTGGGAAACTATTTGCTAAGCACAAACTTTTCAAGTAGTTCTTTATTTGATGTTTATGGAGAAATTAGCTCAAATTATACTGTAGCAGGAATGGATATCTCCTTTGGAATGGATTTATTTTTAAGCCAATCTTTATTATTAATATTTCAAATAACTCCTCAGTTTAGTTATTTTATATTTAACTCATACGATTTACCTAATTCTGATCCCATGAAAGAATATAATAACTATGATAAAAATTATTCAGATTTTAAATTAGGATACTTTGATTTAATGATGATATACAAGTTTTAATTTTTCAATCAAAACTTGTAATAGGTGCAGCATTTAATATTTCTTCAGATGCATAGTCTTTAAAAGACTTAAAATTGTCATTGAATTGTTTTGCAAGAAATAATGCTTTAATGTCATAGGATTTTTTATCAACCCAAGTTTCTCTTGGGTTAAGAGTTAAGTCCGGAACATTTGGACAAGTTTTAGGCATATTTAACCCAAATATTGGATGCTTTATATATTTAACACTTTCTAATTCATTATTTAATGCAGCCATAATCATAGCCCTAGTATAAGCAAGTTTCATTCTTTCACCTTCTCCATAAGGTCCTTTTGTCCATCCAGTATTTATTAACCAGACATTAGATTCAGAGGATTCAATTTTATCGCCTAGCATCTCAGCATATTTTGTTGGATGTAGTGGTAAGAATGGAGCTCCAAAACATGCAGAAAAAGTTACTAATGGCTCATTTATACCTTCTTCGGTTCCCGCCACTTTAGCAGTATATCCAGAAATAAAATGAAACATTGCTTGACCCTTATCAAGTTTAGATATTGGAGGTAAAACTCCAAATGCATCGGCTGTTAAAAGAAAAATATTTTTAATATTACTACCCATAGCTCCGTTAGCAGTATTCTTAATAAAATCTAAAGGATAACTTACCCTTGTATTCTCGGTTATAGAGCTATCTTTAAAATCAACTTCATTTGACTTGTTTTTAAATGTTACATTTTCTAAAATTGCTCCTTCTTTAATTGCATCCCATATCTCTGGTTCTTTTTCTTTTGATAAATCTATACATTTAGCATAGCATCCACCTTCGAAATTAAAAACTGTATCCTCATCCCAACCATGTTCATCGTCTCCAATTAAATACCTGTCCGGGTCAGCTGATAAAGTTGTTTTACCTGTTCCAGAAAGACCAAAAAACACAGCAGTATCACCTTCTTTTCCAAGGTTTGCTGAACAATGCATTGATAAAGTATTTTTTTGGTGAGGTAAAATAAAATTTAGTACTGAAAATATACCTTTTTTTATTTCACCAGTATATCCAGTTCCACCGATAAGAACAATTTTTTTTGAAAAGTTTATAATAGAAAAATTTGACTTTCTAGTTCCATCTTTTGATGGATCAGCATCGAACCCAGGAATATTGATTAAATGCCACTCTGGAATAAAAGATTTAAGCTCTTCATCTTTGGGCTCATTAAACATGTTACTTACAAAGTGATTTGACCAAGGATATTCATTAATAACCCTAATATTTAGTTGAAATGGTTTTAAAGAACATGCATAAACATCTCTTACATATATTTCCTTATTTTGTAAGTAATCAATAGATTTTTTGTAAAGTTGATCAAAGTTATTTGAATTAAATGGAATATTAATATCTCCCCACCAAACAACTTTTTCCGTTATATCATCTTTAACAATAAATCTATCTTTAGGTGATCTTCCGGTAAATTTTCCAGTATTAATTGAAAGTGCACCAGTTGAGGAAATTTCCCCCATACTGTTTGCAATTGAAATTTCAGAAAGTTTTTTTGTTGATAGATTCCAGTGTGCTTTTGATATATTTTTTAAGCCTAGTTCTAATAAATTATCAAAATCTGGTACTTTTCCAGTAGTATACATACTTGCTTTTAAGAATTTGCTCAAATATATATACAGTTTTGGGGTTAAAATACTTACTTCTATTTTAGATATTCACAATCTTTAAACATTTTTAAATGTTATATTCATAGTATATTTTTTTTATTATAAATTTCTATATATGAGTTATTCACCAAATTTTAGAACTGAAGTAGATTTTAAAGATTCATTAAAGTGTTTTGATCATTCAGATTCTTTTATTTTAATTGGCTCTTGTTTTTCATTAGAAATGTCTAAACTTTTTAAACAGAACTGCTTTAATGTTTTAAATCCGTATGGTACTATATATAATCCTATTTCTACAGCTTTTAATATTAAAAAGCTTCTAAATAAACAACCTTTTACCCAAAAAGATATTATTAAAAATGATGATGTTTATTTAAGCTGGAGTCATAGTGGTAAATATTATAATAATGACAGTCAATTACTCTTAAAAAAAATTAACCAAGAACAAAATGACATTTTTAATCTAATTCAAAAAAAAGCAACTTTAATTATAACTTTTGGAACATCATATTTATACGAGCTAGAAGAAAACAACAAAGTTGTGGCCAATTGTCATAAACAGTCTAAAGAATTATTTTTAAAAAGAAGATGTAGTATTATTGAAATTGTAAATAGTTGGCGTGAAGTATTAAAAAACACTAAAAATAAAGTTATTTTAACAGTTAGTCCTGTAAGACACTTAAAAGAAGGTCTAGTTAAAAACAATTTAAGTAAATCAGTTTTACTATTAGCTATTGATCAGCTTTGTAAAGAATTTAGTGATAGAGTAAGCTATTTCCCTAGTTATGAACTTTTAATGGATGAATTGAGAGATTATAGGTTTTATGGTAAAGATTGGATACACCCTTCAGCTGAAGCGGTTGATTTTATATGGAAAAAATTTACTGAACAATATCTAAATAAAAATGCTTTAGATTTTTTAGTAGATATTTCTAAAATAAGATCTGCATTGGCTCATAGGCCAAAATTTGGAATAAATAATGAATATTTAAATTTCTTAGAAAAAACACTTTATAATATAAATGAGATTAAAGCTCGTACTCCAAAATATGACTGGAAGGAAGAGATTTTAGTAATTAATTCTCTTATAAATTAAGAATAAAATTATAGTTAATTTAAAAGTTCTAAAGAAAATAAATTCAGACTATTTAAAAAATCACATCTTTTATCTATCCATTCAGGATTAGTTCCAATTTCAGGTATAACGATTGTTCTCATGTTAGCATCTAATCCAGCTTCCATTCCAGCTTTAGAGTCTTCAAGTACCAAACATTTTTGTGGTTCTTTTTCCAATAGTTTGGCAGTAGTCAAAAATACCGCGGGGTCTGGTTTTCCAGCTTTTTCGTTTTCTGCAGAATGAATAATTTTAAAATAATCTTTAATTCCAAGAGTATTAACAACAGTATCAATTAATACCATTGCCGATGAAGATGCCAAAGCTATAGGAATATTTTTTTCTTTTAAAAGTTTTAAAGTATCTAATACTCCAGGGAGTAACGAACCATTTTTTTTGATTAAATCAATCATTTTAGATTCTATACTATTAACAACCTCTTTTTCTGAAGGACTTTCCCATTTTAGTTTTTTTCTCCAGTAGTGAACAACTTCATCAATCCTCATGCCGGTTGTTAGGGCGCACATTTGTTTAGTGAAATCAAAACCAATTTCTTTGAAACTTTCAATTTCTGCTATTTTCCAAAGTGGTTCAGAATCTATGATTAAACCATCCATGTCAAAAATAACAGCTTCAATCTTTGTTTTCATTAACCTAGAAAGGGATAGCGGTAGTCTTTTGCAGGTACTAAAGCTTCTTTAATTGTTCTAGGAGATACCCATCTTAAAAGATTTAAGTAAGAACCAGCTTTATCGTTAGTTCCCGATCCTCTAGCACCTCCAAAAGGCTGTTGACCAACAACAGCACCGGTAGGTTTATCATTAATATAAAAATTACCAGCTGAATTTTCTAATCTTTTCATTGCAGTGCTTAGGGCGTATCTATCTTGACTGTATACAGCACCAGTCAAGGCATATTCAGATGTGCTATCCACAATGTCTAATACAGTTTCAAAATCTCTATCATCATAAATATAGATAGTAACAACAGGACCAAAAATCTCTTCACACATTGTTTTAAATTTTGGATCTGTAGTTTTTACAACAGTAGGTGATATAAAATAACCCTTACTTTTATCGTATCTTCCACCAACTAATATTTCTGCCTCTGGTGCAGATTTTACATAATCAATATATCCAGCTATTCTATCAAATGCAGCTTCAGAAATAACAGCATTTATAAAATTACTTGGATCTCCAGTAGTACCCATTTTGAATGAATTAACATCTTCAACAACTCTATTTAAAACACTATTTTCCAATGACTTAGGCAAGTAAACTCTTGATGCGGCAGAACATTTCTGTCCTTGAAATTCAAATGCACCTCTTGAAATACCTGTAGCAACAGCTAGGGGGTCAGCAGATGGATGTGCTACTATAAAATCTTTTCCACCAGTTTCCCCAACAATTCTAGGATAAGACTTGTATTTATCAATATTATTTCCAATGGTCTTCCAAAGATTTTTAAATACTGAAGTCGAACCTGTAAAATGTAAACCGGCAAAATCTTTATGGTTGAATACAATATCACCAGCAGTTGGGCCATCTGCAACAACCATATTTATAACTCCGTCTGGTAATCCAGCTTCCTTAAACAATTTCATAATTACATTTGCGGAATACATTTGTGATTCAGCTGGTTTCCATACTACTACATTTCCCATCATAGCAGGTGCAGCACAAAGGTTAGCAGCTATTGCAGTGAAATTAAATGGAGTTATTGCAAAAACAAAACCTTCTAAAGGTCTATATTCTAATCTATTTAATATGCCTTCAGCAGATTCTGGTTGTTCAGCATAAATTTGTTGCATGTAGGCAACATTAAATCTTAAAAAGTCAATTAATTCACAAGAAGCATCAATTTCTGCTTGAAAAACATTTTTTGACTGACATAGCATAGTGGCTGCATTCATCTCGTCTCTGTATGGTCCTGCTAATAAATCTGCTGCTTTTAAAAATATAGTAGCTCTACTTTCCCAAGGAAGGTTTGCCCAAGCTGATCTGGCATTTAATGCACAGTCTATAGCTTTTTGTACATGATTTCCATCACCCATACTAAAATGCCCAAGTAAATGTTTATGGTCGTGTGGAGGATTCATAGGAAGTATATGATCAGTATGAATTTCTTCATTTCCAATATATAACGGAACTTTAATAGGTTCTTGGCTGTACATTTGATCGTATTTATTAATTAGACTATCTAATTCACTAGAATTAGGCGCGTAATTCCTGACCAATTCATTGTCTGGGTATGGCATTTGATAAAAACCTTTTGGCATAGTTATTATTTTAAATTTATACGAATTTAGAATTTATATACAATTAATCTTTAAAGGTTGTGGAAATTAAATTATTTTAGGATTTTATTAATTATATGTACACTCCATTTCTAGCCAACACATCAAATATTCCATTTGGAATAGAAATAGATAGGGCAGAAGGCACTTTTATTTATGATAAACATGGAAAAAAGTACTATGATTTAATAGCTGGAATTGCTGTATCAAGCTTAGGACATCAACACCCTCATATTATAAATAAAATAAAACAGCAAATTGACAAGCATTTACATGTTATGGTCTTTGGAGAATACAGCCAAGGAATTCAAAATAAATTAGCTGAAGAACTTACAAATTTACTACCTAAATCTCTTGACTGTTTATATGTTGTAAATTCAGGAACTGAAGCTAACGAAGCAGCATTAAAGTTAGCTAAAAGAGCAACTAAAAAATCAAGAATTATTGCTTTTAAAGGTGCATATCATGGCTCAACTCATGGATCATTGAGTGTCTCTGGAAATGAAAATAAAAAATTTGCGTTTAGACCTCTTCTTCCAGATGTTTTTCACTTACCCTTTAACAATATAGATGCTCTTGATTTTATTGATCATAAAGTTGCAGCAGTTATAATTGAGCCTATTCAAGGTGATGCAGGCGTTAGAATTGCTTCGTTTGAATTTCTAAAAAAACTTAGAAAAATTTGTGATGACAATTGTATATTATTAATAATGGATGAAATACAGTCTGGTATGGGTAGGACTGGTAAATTATTTGCTTTTGAACATTTTGAAATAATTCCAGATATATTAACAATTGGAAAAGCTTTTGGTGGAGGCATGCCAATAGGTGGATTACTAACCAGCCAAAAATTAATGTCTTTATTTTCTAGTAATCCAGCATTGGGTCATATCACAACTTTTGGAGGACATCCTGTTTCTTGCGCTGGTGCATTGGCCAATTTAGAAGTTCTCAAAAAAGAGAGCATTATTGAAAAGGTAGAAGAAAAGGGTAAACTCTTTGAAAAATTACTTTCTCACTCTACAATAGTTGAAATTAGAAGAATTGGACTATTATTTGCTATTGAAATGGAAAATCCTGAAACAGTTCAAAAAGTTGTCGAGGGATGTAAAAAAAATGGAGTTCTAAGTTTTTGGTTTCTTTCTTGTCCAGAAAGTTTTAGAATTGCGCCACCTTTAAATATTTCTCGACAAGATATAATAGACTCTTGTAAGATAATTAAAAAAGTATTAGATGATTTATAGTCATTTTAAAACACTTTTAACTGCTTCAATTAACATATTTATATCATTCTGATTATTAAAAACATTAATCGAAACTCTTATGTTTTTTCCTCTTAAAGAAACATAAATATTTTTATTGTCTAATTTATTTTTAAAATTTAAATTGTCAATATAATCTGGAAAACCAAGTGAAAATAGGTGAGGATTAAAATAATTTTTTTCTTCAAACTTAATACCTAGGGGAATTAACTTCTTTAATAACGGATCTGCTAATTTTTTACAATAAGATTCTATATTAGATATTCCCCAATTATTAATCTGTTTTAATCCATTTAGCATAATTGGTGATAAAACAAAATTTGCAGTTTCGCCAACATTGTATCTGCCTGCCATAGTTTTGTATTTTGAGTCATAATCTGTAAGGTTACTAAATTCTTCAGCATTGGTTCTATTCATCCAAGATTCTTCAATTGGAGTTCCGTTGTTGAATTTTGATGAGAAATAACCAAGAGCCATAGAGTAAGGGCCAAATAACCATTTATATCCTGCACATATTAATGCATCAATATTAAATTCTTTAACATTAATATTAATCGCACCTACTGACTGGGTACCATCTACTATAAAATAGGCACCTACTGATTTACATTTTTTACCTATTTTTTTAATATCAAATTTAGTTCCATCCATCCAATGAACTGAGGACATGAATACTACATTGGTTTTTTCATCAATTGAATCAAGTATTTTTTGATTCCAATCTTTAGCAGACAATTCATTTCTTGTTAGTGTTTGTAACATTATTTCATTTTCTAAGCTCCATTTTTTAATACTAAAAAAGCCACTTGGAAACTCATTCTCGACTGTAATTGCTTTAACTCGAGTTACTTTCAAATTATTAAAAACATTTGCAAATCCATAAGATGTTGAAGGAAATAGTGCAATTTCATTTTTATGACAATGAATTATTTTTGAAAACTCGATTCTTATTTTATCTGAAATTTCAAAATAACTATGAGGCTTTAAATTAAAAGGGTTTCTTTCATTTAATAACGCTTTTTTTGCCATTTCTTCTCCATTTTTTAAAAGTGGACTTTTGTAGGCACAATTTAAATAATGAACATTTTCATCTAAACTAAATAGGTTTTTTTGACATTTCAACATTAATTTTATTTATATACTAAATTAATTAAAGCAATTAGTTCACAATATTTTTTCTTAAATAGTTATATATTTTATCATTTGTTAATTGATTATTTTTAATTAAGTGTTAATTTTACAATAATAAATTATTATATATTAATTATGAGAAATTTTTACATATTTATATTACTTCTGAATTCATTTAATATTTATGGGCAAATCGAGGGTTCTTGGAGACTAGACCCCAATCCTGGTTCACTTGTGGTAAGTTCTCTTTCAGGAGCTTTAGGTACAGTATATTGGAGTATTAACGCAACTGAAATACTTGAAAGATCATGCTCTTGGGACGATTCTATTATTTTTGATGCAAATGGTAATATGACAACACATAAAGGAATTTCAACTTGGATCGAAGATTGGCAAGGAACGGAAGAATGTAATACTCCGATAGCTCCATTTTCAGATGGATCCTTTAATTACACTTTCCAAAACGGTATATTAACAACATTAGGACAAGGTGCTCACATTGGAATTTCTAAGGCATATAACGGTGGAGAATATGATTCTACTTCATTAGTCTTTCAAGATTCTGTTTACTACACGATATCATTTTTTAATAATAATAATTCTTTTAACGCTGATATTAATGTTGGTGGAAATTGGTGGAGATTTGTTTATACCAAAACCTCTTTTAATCCTCCTTCTTCATATTTAGTTAATTTAAAAGTTGACGCTAATAATATTACTGTTGGGCCATCCGGAATGTATGCTGGCGGAGGTATATTAGGAAATGCATTGTCAGTACCATTGAGTGACGCTGATGGCGATGGAATCTGGGAAGGCATAGCTACATTCCCACCAGCTGGAGGTGGCTATAGTTTCTTAAATTCCCCTTCAAATTCTTCAGATTGGGCTGCCAAGGAAGATTTAAATAATTTACCATGTGCAGATGCCAATAATTGGAATGACAGAATAATGCCCGCTTTAAGTGCAGATACAACTTTTTGTTATTTATTTGCATCATGTGCTGCTTGTGGAGTTGCACCACCATCAAAATATGAAGTAACATTTGAAGTACATACCGATAGTTTAATAGCAAATGGCGATTCCGTTTCAAATAATGGTTTATTTATAGGTGGAGGTTTTGTTGGTGGAAATAACGCCTTAGAATTAACACAAGTCAGTAATAACATATGGTCTGGTAAAATAGATTTATTGGCAACTGGTGGATATTTTTCCATTTATAATGGTTTTTGTGATCTTACAATAACAGCTGAAGTTTGCAGTCCTACTGATATCAATACTGTATTAAAGATGACAGGTCCATTTTGGTCATGGGATCCATTAGCAGGTCCAACAGCAACAAATAATGGAGATGGAACATTCACTTTTACATTTTCACCCGCACCAACAGCAGATATGGAATATTTATTTGTTTTAGATGGAGTCCAGGAAGATATGGTAGCATCGGGTAATGCTAGTGGAAATTGGTCATGTACACCAGTAACAGATAATTTTGGTTATGCTAATAGATTATGGTCTGTAGGTTCTCCAGATGTAACAGATGCGGTTTATGGAAGTTGTGATTCATGTTTATCATCAAATCCTACTGTTCCATCATCTCTTAGGTCTTGTAAAGAAGATATTTCAGGACAGCCATGTACTGATTCGCTTGTTTTTAATGATAGAACTAACTTAATTGGAGGCTTTACTCAAGATACTACTATATTTTTGGAATTTGGAAATTGTGAAACACCAATTATATCGACTGATTTCATTGAATTTAATAATGATTTTAAATTGTATCCTAACCCTTCAAATAGAGTGATAAACATTAAATCAACTCAAAAAGTGAACAGTATTAATATTTATAATATGTTAGGTAATTTAGTAATGGTAAGAAAAGTATCAAGTAATCGACCTATTTTAGATATTGAAAATTTAACAGAGGGAATTTATCTAATTGAAGTTCGTTTTGAAAATAAATCAATTCTTAATTCTAAGTTTATTAAGAAATAGAAAATTAACAAAAACTATTCTTCATACTAATTTTAAAGCCATAACTAAACAGTTTTTAAAGGTCTGATAAGCCCTTGGTGTTCTATTAATTCTACTTCAATTGCGCCAAAGAGTATATCCGCCTTTGCCTTTATAAGAACATGATTTTTATCGTCAGAAATAAAAAAACTAAGATCATCTTCTTTTTTAAATACTCTTCCAGTTTGAAGTAATGGAATAAATTTCATGCATCTAATTTTCCCTAATTCAATTTTTATATTTTCATAACCTTTAAATATTATTTTTACAGGGAATACTTCTTCATCCATAAAACAATCTATAGAAAATTCGTCATCAATTTTTATTTCCGAAAAATCAAACGTTCTAGCTTGGTAAAAAGCAGATATCATATCTTGCATATTATCTGAAATATGGTAAGTATTATTTTTTTCAGTTTTAACTTTATTTTCGAATCTTTTAAAAATATAATCTTGATTGATTATGTATCCCCCTTCGTTTACTCTTCGTGTAAATAGCCACGGAACTAAAGCCTTTTCGTCTATATAAGATTCATAACGATCACGAACTTTGAAAATCCAGTCTGTAATTCCATTTGTTTTTCCAACTCCTACAACATGATAAGTCTCTCTATTTGAAAATTTAACTTTTTCATTAGTTACAGATAAAGTTGCAGTTGCTGCATCAATAAAACCATAATGTAAATTATAGGTAAGTTTTTCACCTCTTTGAAATGCTTTATTTTTAATAATTGGCAAATCATATTTCCCTTGAACTTTAAAAGACGTACCTAGAAATTCAAAAATCATAATTAATATAAAAAAAGATATTTTTTTCATAATTAGGGTTGGTAATTATCTATGAATTAAATAAAAAAAAGCCAAAACAATTAATTGAACTGGCTTAATTATTAAATCAAAAAAAATTAAACCAAATCTTCTTTGTTGAAATGAAAATCAGCTTCTATTTGAGCATTTTCATCTGAATCAGAACCATGTACAGCATTTCTTCCTTTAGACTCTGCATATTTTTTTCTAATTGTTCCGTCCTCAGCCTCAGAAGGGTCTGTAGATCCAATTAAATTTCTAAAATCTTCGACGGCATTATCTTTCTCTAGTATAGCGGCTACTATAGGTCCTGAAGTCATATATTCAACTAATTCTCCATAAAAAGGTCTTTCCTTGTGTACAGAATAGAACTCTTTAGCTTGATCTTTTGAAAGTTGAGTTAGTTTCATTGCTTTTATAACAAATCCTGCATCTGTAATCATCTGAGTTACGTTACCGATATTATTAGACTCCACAGTATCTGGTTTAAGCATAGTAAAAGTTCTGTTTCCTGACATTATATTTTATATTTAATTATTGATAGACAAATATAATTGTTTGTTTGAGAATTATTTAATTTAAGATGTGTGATCATAAATTATTTTCCAAAAATTGTTTTTTTTCATCCAAATTAATGTGTAATAACCTCCTATACTTTCTAACGAATCATTTCTTAAAAGACTCCATTTCCCAGTAACAATATGAGTAGAGTCATTTATTGGATTGCAAATAATATTTTTAAATTTCAAAATTCCCATTTCAGTTTTATTTTTATAAGACTTTTTGTAATTTAATATCGTAGTTTTCCATCCGTAATTAATACCAGATTTCCCTATAAATATTAGTGAGTCACTTTCCCAATATTTATTCATAAAATCATCAATACTTCCTTCATTCCAAGATTTTTCTTGATCTTGCATTAAGTCATAAATAGGAATACAGTTATCTGCTATTTTCTGTTTCTGAAATAAGAAACAGCTTGTTAAAAAACTCATTAAAAAAATGTAAAATAGAATTTTCATATGCAATTATTTGATTGTAATTGCTGAATGATATTTATGAGAAATTAAATTATTGTCTGTATTTAAAATTCCATTTTTATTTAGTATGTCAATTCTTACTTTTCCTGAAGCATGAATAATTTGATTGCTTTCTAAACTTATTCCAACATGGTTAACTTTTTCAGATTCATTTTCAAAAAAGATAAGATCTCCAGGCACAATTTCATGAAATTTAATTTTTTTACCGATTTTAGCTTGTTGATATGCATCTCTAGGAAGATCAATTCCACATAATGAATGTATTAGCTGAGTAAACCCACTACAGTCGATACCAAGAATGCTTTTCCCTCCCCATAAATATGGTGAATTGATTAAAAGTTTAGAATAGTTTATAATATCATTTAAATTTTTTGATGCTGTTTGCCCTTTAAATTTAAATTTTTTATTGCTTATTTTAATTTCTCCATTTTCAAAAAAGGGCAGGGTAGACCCCATTGGAATATTAATTTCTATATCATCATCAATTCCAATGAGTTGGCTTGTTTTGTCTAAAGCTATTGGATAGTCGTTAGATGAAAGATTATCATACTCGTTTTTATTTATTTCTAAATATTGCTTAATACAAATCCACCCTTCATACTTATCTTTTGAAGTAATTATTTGAACCCATTTGGGATTGGAACTAATGATTTTAAAATGTTGACCAAATAATATTTGAGAAATCATTTCACTTTGGTCATTAGGATTTTTCCTAAGGGGTATTAGACCCAATATATTTACAGCGTATTTAATCATAAATTTTTCATTAAATACTTGTAAAGTGCAACCATTGACTCTATATCTTTTTTATTAACTTTTTCATCTGGTGAATGAACATTATCTTCAGGAGCACCAATAAAACACCAATCAATAGGATAAGGTGATTTTTGTAGTTGATTTCCGTCACTTCCTCCAGAGGATTCTACTTCTATCTGATAATTAACTTTAGCTTTTTCAGCTAATTTAATAATACGATCTACATAACTTCTTCTAGGAAGTCCAGAATCTCTTCTTGATATTGCAACTCCCTTTCCATGTTCTACACCATTAGTTACCCAAGTAATATCAGAAATTAGTGCTTGTTTAATTCCCCATTTTTCATATATATATTTCCCCAGATATCCAATGCTTCCGCCACCTACTTCTTCATAACATGAAAAGCAAATAGCACCATTTTCTAAAGTTTTGGCAACTTCTAGGGCATTCCAGATACCTAATCTATTATCCATATAGCAACATTGAATAAACTCTTTGTCTTCTCTCCATTCTGGCTTAAAAGTAAGTTCAGTTGCTCTGTCAATTTCTCTATTAAATATATATTCAATATGAGTAACTCCGTTCTCATCTTCATAATTATATAATTCAGTGTTTATTTCTCCTTTAGAATCTTTACCAACAAGTTGAATTCCATCATTAGTTACTGGACCACCAATTTTGATTAATTCTTTCCCGTATCTAACAGTGAAACCTATAGAGTCCATATGTGCGAAAATAGCAGTTTTGGGTTCTCCAAATTTTAGAATTATACAATCTTGAATACTTTCTCCTTCAATAATTTCAGGAGCAATCTTCCATTTAGCTTTATTTTTATTGACATAATCCAATATAAATTCTTTCATTTTAACTTCATTTCCAGACGGAGCATGAATATTACAAAGCTTCTTAAGTAATTGCATATTTAAAAGTAATTAATATTTAATAATGAATTTATTATAAATATTCTTATTTGATTATTACCTAGTTAAATATCTTAAAGTAATTTATAATTTTTTATATTTGCCCCCATATATGGTGGATGTAGCTCAGTTGGTTAGAGCATCGGTTTGTGGTACCGAGGGTCGCGGGTTCGAATCCCGTCTTCCACCCTAATTATTTTATTAGGCTTTAATTTAATTTCCTTTTAATTCTTATTTTATGGAAAGTATTATTTCTCAACCTACAAGTTGGATTGACCTAAATAGTGAAATGATACTTCAAGACATCTTAAAGTTATCATTTATTGATAAAGTCCTAATTTTTAAGCATTCTACAAGATGCTCTATTAGTTTTATGGCTAAAAACAGAATCGAATCAGGATTTACTAATCCAAAAATATCAAAATGCTACCTTTTGGATTTATTGAAAAACAGTGAATTATCTAATAATATTGCTACTAATTTTAATGTTTTTCACGAGTCACCACAGGTTTTAATAATTAAGGAAGGAAAAACAATATTTAACGCTTCACATGGAGATATAAACTGGAAAGATATTCCTTGAGTTATCTTTTTTCTATTGATGTGTAGTTTCTTTCTTTTTCACCAGTATATATTTGCCTTGGTCTTCCAATAGGTTGATTGTCCTTCATCATCTCTTTCCATTGAGCTATCCAGCCTGGGAGTCTTCCCATTGCAAACATTACTGTGAACATTTCAGTTGGAATTCCCAATGCTCTGTAAATTATACCTGAATAAAAGTCAACATTTGGATATAGACCTCTTGATTGAAAATATTCATCATTTAAAGCAACTTCTTCTAACTCCTTAGCAATATCAAGTACGGGATCAATAATACCTAATTTATTTAAAACATCATCAGCAGCTTTTTTAATGATTTTAGCTCTAGGATCAAAGTTTTTATAAACTCTATGTCCAAAACCCATAAGTCTAAACGAATCTTCTTTGTCCTTTGCTTTTTCAACCCATTTTTTAAGACCTCCGCCGTCATTTAATATTTTTTCAAGCATTTCTATTACCGCTTGGTTAGCACCTCCATGAAGCGGCCCCCATAAAGCTGAAACACCGGCAGAAATTGATGCGTAAAGGTTAGCCTGGGAAGATCCAACAACTCTAACAGTAGAAGTAGAACAATTTTGTTCATGATCTGCGTGAAGAATTAATAATTTGTTAAGTGCATCTACAATTACTGGTTCTGGTTCGTAATTAAAAGCTGGCATTGCAAACATCATTTGCAAGAAATTCTCACAATAATTATATTTGTTTTTAGGATACATTACTGGGTGGCCAACAGCGTTTTGATATGCCCAAGCTGCAAGCGTTGGTAATTTTGCAAGTAACCTGTAAATTGTAAGGTCAACAGATTCTTCTGATCTATTCTGTTGATGAGACTCAGGATAAAAAGTTGAAAGTGTACATAGTGATGCAGACAATATTCCCATTGGATGAGCCTTTGTAGGATATGCATTTAAAAATGATCTCATATCCTCATGAACTAATGTGTGATTAGTAATATTATTTGTAAATGAACTAAACTCAGTTTTAGTTGGAAGATTACCATAGATTAATAAGAAGCAAACTTCTAGAAAATTCGCTTTTTCAGCCAACTGTTCAATCGGATAACCTCTATATCTTAAAATTCCATTTTCACCATCTAAAAATGTTATTGCACTTGTTGTAGATCCTGTATTTTTAAACCCAGTATCAATAGTAATATATCCTGTTTGAGCCCTTAGTTTTGAAATATCAATTGCTTTTTCATTTTCAGAACCTTTTATTACAGGTAGATCGTATGATTTGTCATTTATAGTAAGTTGAACCGTTTCACTCATAGAAATTAAAGATTAAAAAATTTGATTTTTGCAAAGATACTAAATTAAAAGTGAATTTAAAAGAACTTCTACCTCAGTATTTTTCTAACAAATGCAACTGTGAAGTAGGACATTAAAAATACTCCAATAAATCCCTCAATAGGGGCTAGTATTTTAAAAAATCCTAACGGTGAACAATCTCCGTATCCAACAGTAAAAAATGTTATTGCACTAAAGTATAAATTACCCAAAATTTTATCAAAAACACCTACAGAATTATCCATGCAAGTCAATGTATTTTCAACAGAATAATAAAATGTATAAATAAGGGAAAAAATAAAATTAACAATGACAATACTAAAAAGCACTCTAAATGGATTTGTAGCATATAATCCCACTTTATCAAATACTAATCTTTGGAAAATAAAATTGGGCATAAAAAGAAGAAGATATATAAATCCTTTTTCTTTATTTAGCTGATACTCACTCCTAAGTTCATATCTTTTAAAATAAACGTATGCAATATCTTCATCAAGATACCTCCCAGTATCTCTAAATTCTTCTTTTAACAATCTAAATTGTTCTGCTTTCTCATGAAGAGATGTTTTAGTTTGATTAGAAATTAAATCTAATACATGATTGTCGTCCCAAGCTATAAATATATCACCCATATTTCTAACACCAGAAAGATTAAGTTCGTGGATATTCATTTTTGTAAGACCAGGATTTAAATCTATAATGTTATGTACAATAGACTGAGACATATCGATTGTATGACAATCATCAATTCTCATATCTATATTACAATTTAAAAAACAATGATTTAATGAAATAGATTGAGCAGAAACTTTAAAGAAATTTAACTTACCACTTTTAAATTCAGCTTCTTCAAAATCAATTGAACAACCTTCTAAATGGGCATCTCTGAAACTAACTGATGACGATCCGAAATTAGCTCTTCTAAAAACTAATTTATTTTTTTTTGCTAAACTAATTTCCTCAAAGTCAACATCACCATCTCCAAAAATAACTCTTCTGAAATCTACTTTTCCAGAACCAAAATCGACCTTAGAAAAACTAATTTCATCTCCATTAAAAATAGATTTATCAAATGAAATATTTCCTTTACTGAAAGATGCAAAGGCAAAAGAAACATCACCATTTCCGAAATGGATGTTTTTAAATGAAGTATTTCCATCCCCAAAATAGGTATTGACAAAGCTTAAATTACCATTTTCAAACGTTGCATTGTCGAAATTAACATTTCCATTATTGAATTTAGCATATTGAAAAATATTATTTCCCTCACTATAACTAGTGCCATTGAATAAAACTTTAAAATCACCAAATTCTGATTTTAAAAAACTTAAATTACCTAATCCAAAATGTGTGTTTGAAAAGTCAGCCTTTGATCCAGTAAAGTTACCTAAAGAAAAGTCTATTATTTTTTCAGATTCAAAAATTGAATCTGTTGCAGTAAAATCAATTAAATCTACTTTTTCTTTTTCAGAAATATTGTTTAAAGATCGGTAATCACTTAACGAGAAGTTTTTCACATAACATCTAGAAATATCTACAGCTTCTTTTTTAAATATTTGATCATAAATCTTTTCTAACTGAATTACACCGTATTTTTTAGTATCAATTAAATTATTATTTATGTCATAAAATGAAATTTTAGCAGTGTGACTAAGAATGTTGGATTCGCTTAGTTTGAAAGGTTCTTTTAGAATTTCAACTTTATAATTTTGTATGTAACGATATATTTTCAATATTAATTAAATGTAGAGTACGGAAAAATTAGTTATTTATTGATTCCTGTTGATTGTATGTTTGAACTTTTATTAAATGATAAGAATTTTTCTGCTTCGGATATCCATTTATTGGTTCCTCCAGCAACATACCCCAGTTTACCAAGTTTAAATAAATTGATCTTTGAAGAATCTTTAATTTGTGGATTTACTAACCAAATAGTAGGGTATCCAGAAACACCAAACATACTAGCTAATTCTCTGTTTTGTTGTCTAATATTTTCTAGTTGTTGCTTTCTTCTGGGGAAATCTAGTTCAACCAAAACAACATTTTTATCTGACCATTTCGTAAATTCATCATAATTAAAAACTTCATTTTTCAACCTAACACACCATCCACACCAGTCGCTTCCAGTAAAAAATAAAAGCAAGGGTTTATTCTCAGTCATAGAAATATTAATAGCTTCTTTAAGATCTGTATGCCATTTTAATTCTTGAGTCTGAGAATTTAAATTTTGAACTACTAAAAATAATATTAGAAAGATTGTATTTTTCATTAAACAAATTTATGATTTTTTTGAATTATTCCATTTAGAATTTAAATGATTGTGATAGTATTTATATTGGTTTGATCCAAAAAAGAGTAATATCCCTAGCATTTCATCCACTTTTTTGTAACCATTGTAAATCATTAAACGAGTTAAATTCTCATCTAGTAAAACATAACTAGGGTAGGTTAATTTACCATCAAGAATTGAGTGAGCAAACAGATGTGTTTTCCCCCTAGAATTAGAACTTTTCTTTGAATATAGAGGATCTGAATTATAAAAATAATGATTATTAAAGTGTATTGTATCTCTAGTTTCTCCATCAAATTTAACACTGTAAAAACTTGAATTAATGTAATTTACAATTATGGGGTCTTGGAAAGTACTAGCATCCATTCTTTTACACCATCCGCACCAACCGGTATAGAAGTCTATAAAAACTTTTTTTTTTATCGAATCAGCTTTCCTTGTCTCAATCATTTTATCCCAGGTAATCCAATTAATACTATTTTGTGAAAAAATATTTAACGACCAAATCATAAAAAACACTAAATAATAAAATTTATTAAATAAGATCATAGTTTTAAATTGTCAATCAGAAAATTAGTCATTTTGTTATACAAATGCAATCTTGTGTAACCTCCATAAATTCCATGATTTTTATTTGGATAAGCAAAAAAGTCAAATTCTTTATTTGATTTAACAAGTGAATTAACCATTTCCATGGAATTTTGAAAATGAACATTATCATCCGCTGTTCCATGAATTAATAAAAAATCACCTTTAATTTTATCTACATGATTAATAGGAGAGTTTACGTCATAATTAATGCCGTTTTCTTGAGGAGTTCTCATAAACCTTTCCGTATATATATTATCGTAAAATCTCCAATTGGTAACTGGTGCAACTGCTACTGCAGATTTAAATACATCAGCTCCTTTTGTAATACACAACGATGACATGTAGCCACCATAACTCCAACCAAAAATTCCAATACGTTCACTATCAATAAAATCATATTTTCCTATTTTTTTTGCAACATATATTTGATCTTCTGTTTCTAGCTTTCCTAATTGTAAATAGGTTGAATGTTTAAAATCTTTTCCTCTATATCCAGTTCCTCTTGAATCAACAGAAATAATGACAAATCCTCTTTTCACAAGATATTGAAACCAAAAATAATTCATTGATGACCAAGAATCGTTTACAGTATTTATCCCTGGGCCACCATATACATACATTAAAAGAGGGAGCTTTTTGTTTTTTTCAATTTTATTTGGCTTCATAATCCAAGCATTTAAATCTAACCCAATGCTATTTTTAATAGTGAAAAAAGTTTGATCTACTAAGTCAAATTCCTTCATTTTCTTATTTAAATTTTTATTATCTTCTAGAATCTTTACGACTTCCCCTTCGCTGTCATTTATAGAGAATGTGTAAGGATGATTTACATCAGAATGAGTATTTATAAAATACTCATAATTTGAGCTGAAGTCTGCATCATTTGTACCTTTAGCTTTAGAAATCAATTTAATTTTTTTATTATTTAAATCATAATAATAAAGTTCTCTTTGTTTTGGGTTAGTTTTTGCCGCTTGGAAATAAATTCTTCTTTTTTCTGGGTTGAAACCATAAACTTTAGTCACTTCCCAATTGCCAAATGTTAATTGATTTTCAGTTTTGTTTTTGTAATTAATTAAATATAAGTGGTTATATCCACTTTTTTCACTTGTCCATATAAACTCATTTGGACTTATAAAAAATGTATTATCATGAATGTCTATATATGTTTCACAACTTTCAGAATATATTTCGTTTACAGATATTTTAAAATCATTTTTATTCTTAGAATTCAATTTACCTGACAAAAGATCTAATTTATTTTGTAATCTATTCATTTTAAATACAATCAACTCATTATTATTTTTTGACCACATTATCCTAGGAATATATATATCAGAGTTTTTGCCAATGTCAAAATCATAGGATTTCGAATCTTTAAAATCAAATATTTTAATTTTAATTATTGAATTTTTTTCACCTGCTTTTGGATATTTAAATTTGTATTGTGAGGGATATAAATGATCATATATTTCCATCTCAAATTGCTTTACATCTTTCTCATTAAACTGATAATATGAAATTCTACTCCCATCTGGCGACCAAAAAAAACCTTTATGAATACTAAATTCTTCTTCGTAGACCCAGTCAGTAGCTCCATTAATAATTTTATTATTTTCACCACTAACAGTAATTGATTTCTCATTTAAATTATCTAAATAAGTATAGTAAATATTGTTATTTCTAACATATGCAACTTTCTCATTATTAGGCGAAAAACTAGCTAGTCTCTGCTTCCCTAAACTACTATCTGCTAATGATACTAGACTTTTTTCTTTGACATTGTACAAAAAATAAAAAGACTTTGACGATCTTCTGTATATTGATTCTTTTGAATTAAATAATAATAGCCAGTTTTGATCATTACTTATTTTATAGTCAGAAAATTCAAAATTACTAAATGATGAATTAGAAAATATAGTGGATACTTTTTGATTGTTCTTATAACTGTATTTAATAATTTCTATTTTTTTTCCATTTTTCTCAATGGATGTATAATATTCTCCATCATTTGTAGGGTTTATTCCATTTATTGTTTTTGGATAAAAGGTGCCAGTAGACCATATTAATTCATTATTTAATTGTCCAATTATGTTAATTGCTAGTAGTATAGAAACTAATAATAAGTTTTTTGATTTCATATAGTTATTATTTAAAGTAAAATAAAGGAATTAATTCTTATTTAAGAATTTTAACACCACATTGATATGACTTTTCATGTTTAAAGAAGATCTGTGAATTAATAAAATTTCATTTTTATTATTTATTAAAAATGTGATTCTTGGAGGAGACATACCAAAAAAGTCTTTGGGAAGTTTTAATTGTTTTTTTAATTTAGAATTTTCATCACAAAGTAATTTGAATGGTAAATTATAATTATTCTTAAAATTTTGATGGCTTAAATCATTATCGCTACTAATTCCAATTATTTCACATTTTAAAATTTTAAATTCATCATAAAATTCTTTAAAATAACATGCTTGCTTTGTACAACCAGGTGTTTCATCTTTTGGATAGAAATAAATGACTAGGTAATTATTTTTAAAGTCATTTTTAAGATTAAAGTCTTGAGTGTTTTCATCTTTAAGTGTGAAATCTGGAAAGAAATCACCTATGTTCAATTCCATTTTTGAATTTTAAAATTGTGGACATTGAACAACTCTAAACTTAGAATTGTGAACTCTTTTTTCTGGAAGATCTATTGTGAAAGATAATTCATGGGATCCTAATGATGATGTAGCTAGGTTAGAAATATTTATATCAAAGGAATATCCAAATTTTAAATTATTTTTTTCAACACCTAATACAACTACAAATGCATCTTGTGGGGAATAATTCTCGTTATTTGAATCAAGAAATCTCGTATGTCTATACCAAAATCCTAAATCAAAAATACCATCTACAAAATAAGTTCCAAAATTATATCTTTTTAAATTGGATTGAAGATCTATTACAAATTCTGGTGATAAAAACAACTCTTTATGAAATAATCCATTTTGAAGAATTCTAATTTTATAACCACCATGAAATGAAGCTCTAATAGGTATTTTACTGGTAGATTCACTATTAACATTATAAAAAAAAGTTTCATTAGCTCTGTTTAAGTGATCAACAGAAGCACCTAAAAACATTTTGTCACTAAATAAAATTAATCCAGAACTGAAATCAAATGATAAGCTGTTATTTCCTTGAGGTTGTTGTGTTGGTCTTACAACACCTAATGTAGGGTCAATTTGATCACCCCACACAGCATTTTTCCAGTCTAAGCTTTTTTGTACGAATGAACCTTTCAATCCAAAATTGATTGACCACTGTCTATTGATAATAAGTTGATACGAATATATTGAAGAAAAAGATGTTGTATTTAAAGAACCATTCCCTGTTTTGTCATGTAATAGTTGAAATCCTAATCCTCCATGAAGTTTATCTGCAAATTGGTCATATTCGATATTATAAGTTATAAAAGCATTATTTAGTCCAGGCCATTGATTTCTGTAAGTTGTATGAAATCGAGGACTTAAATCTCTCCCCGCCAAAGCAGGGTTTAATTGTAAAGCATTCGCAAAAAACTGAGTAAAAACAGGGTCTTGAGATTGAATATTAAAATTCAAAAAAAATGTAATTACAAAAAGTATTTTTTTTAACAACTAAATTGATTTAAAGAATTATCTTACTAATGAAACAGTTCCACTTTTAACATATTTTTCATTAGTTAAAAGGCTTATTGTTTTTATTTTATAAACATAGGTGCCAGGTGGTAAATCTTTACCGTTATATTTCCCATTCCAATTATCTGAAATATTTTTTGATTTGTAAACCATTTGTCCCCACCTATTATAAACTTCAATTTGAAAATCCGATAAGCTTTGTCCTGAAATACTAAAGAAATCATTAATCCCATCTCCATCTGGACTAAATGCACTTGGTGCGTATAAAGCATATGGTTTCTCAACAGAAACAGCATTTGAAACACTTACAATTTGTTGATTTTGATTTCTAAGAGCGACAATTCTATAAATATTTAAGTTCTCATTGTATTCAACTTCATTATTGTTTTGAGCATAATTTAAACACACACTAAAAAATAGTGTAAATAAAGAAAGTATATAAATATTAATTTTTGAAAACATTTTCATTTAATTATATTCTACTAAATTAATTATAATTATTCATTAATAATAATTTCATTTTCAGTATTTACATTACTCTGTATTGTTTCCCAATTCCCATCAGAGTTCAACTTTTGTATATCGTATCTATTTGGATTATCTATCCAACCGTTATAAAAGTTCCAGTTTAGTTTAGTTCGGAAGTTTGTTAGTCTCTGAAAGTTTAATAAAATTGAATTTCCTAAATTAGAATTAAGAGAATTTGAACTGCAAATATTTTTATTTACTATAATATAATCATACTTACTATTCATTACCTCAACATTGACATCTGTATAATTATTAATTGAGCTATCTAAACTTGTAATAAATTCAAAGTCATTCCCATTTTCTGATCTAAAAATTGAATACTCAACTAATGGATTAAGCTCAATTTTATTTGAAAACCATTCTGTGTAAATATTTATATTTTCTACAACTGTCGATCTAATAATTTCTGATTTATCAAGTCTAGTAGTGTCATAAATAGGAAAAGAATCATATAAAATTTCTTCAGTGAAACAATTAAATTGATTTGTCGCTTCTACCTTTATTTTATAAAATCCAGTATCTAAATTAAAATATGGTTCATTAAAGTTTTGATAATAAAGACTATCATTTATATACCAAGAAAAATCTTCATTAGATATATTATTCGATGAGTTTACAACATCTAGTTGATAACCAACACAAGGAAGCAGTTGAGAAAATGAAATATTAATATCAGGTTTTGGAAGTATTGTAAAATTAAGTGTGTCAACGCTTGGGCAGTTGCCATCAATTATGTAATATGAAGAATATGAACCATCTTGAATAGTATCTGAAATTAGCAAACCTGAAAAAGAGTCTAAGGATGGTAAACCAGCCCAATACCCAACATTAGTAGATGCAGAAAATTGTACTGAGTCAGTTCCTTCACAAAAATCGACAATTGGGTTTATTTGAGCTTGTATAAACTCAAAAATCTCAAGACTTAATGTGTCTTCATCAGGGCAAACACCATTTATTGTGTAAGTAAAATCATGAATTCCAGTTCCAAGTGTATTTATATCAATTAAGCCGTTATTTACATTTAAACCAGTCCATATTCCGCCATTTTCATTTGTATATAATTGTAATGAATCTAGGTTGTTACATATGATGCCTGGATTTATAATAGTTGCATCACTATTGGCTATTATTTGAATTTGATAACTTCCAGTATCCTTACAATTATTATTATTAGTTAAAACATATTCATATAAATAATTATTTGGAATTAAATTATTTACCACGTTTCCAGTTAAAGAATCTACATTTTGTCCTAGCCAATATCCACTAGCATTAACTACTAATGGAGTAAGAATACTTGATCCCTCGCAGTATGAAGTATCGTTAGTTAGTATTGATGCATCTGGTGGGATGTCTACAATTATTATAATACTATCAGTGGAGGAACATATACTATCGTGACTTACATAAATTGTTGTGGAGTCAATTAATATTGATGTTGCAATTATTCCATTATTACTATCAATTATTCCATTTCCACTCCAAATTAAATTACTGTATATGCTATCATTTAAGCAATTTAAGTCAAATGGACCTTGGTTTGTACATAAAATTCCGGGGTTAGTAATTGAAACATTAGGAATATCAGATGCATTAATATTTACATAAGAAGTATCGAAACAAATTGAGTTAGCACTTTTCGCAATATATTGCAAAGGGTTACTACCTATTAAATTTGCAATAATATTGGGTGACATAATATTAGAATTTAATGAGCCATATAACCACGAATGATTACTTGTATTTAAAGAATTATTTGTAACAGAAAATAATGAATTAATACATAGAATACTATCAGAAACTTGAAAGTTTATAATAGGAGTGAGGTCAATTTTAATGATATTACTAGAGGTTAATGTTTTTTGGCATCCCGCAGAATCTTCACCTCTCAAGGTAATTTGGAATGCACCAGGGCTCGTGTAAGTATGGGTTGGATTTTGTAAATTAGAAGTATCCCCATCTCCGAAAAAATATTTATGGTAAACAGTATTTAGTGAACTATCAGTTATTGAAATGTTTAAGCTATCACAGCCAGTGAGTTGATTCACACTAAAGTTTAAAACAGGACCAGGAATAAATACTAAATTATTAATTAATAAAGTATCTGAGCATAAATTGTTAGTTGAGATTAATGAAACATCAAAATATCCAGATTTGTTGTAGATGTGTGCAGGATCTTTGTTAACAGAGTTTAAGTTATCTCCAAAGTCCCAATAATAATTTGAAGCACCAGAGCTAAGATTTGTAAAAGTAGTTACTACTGGAGGGCAGCTTCCAGTAATATTAAATGAAAAATCTGCAATTACTTCATTTACCCTAATAAATGCTGTTTTCATTACAGTATCAATACATCCTTGGCCATCAGAAGCTATTAATTTTACATTATAAATGCCAGCAGATTGATAATTATGTGATGGAGTAGAGTCTGTTGATATATTTCCGTCTCCAAAGTCCCAACTCCAACTGTTAACAATTTCACTTAATGGATTAAAAATAATATTGGATCTTGCACAAATGAGAGTATCACTTACTGTAAAATCTGCATTAAAATCATTTTTAATTTTTTTTCTGACAGAATCAGAACATCCATTTAAATCCGTAATTTTTAATTGGATACTATCAATTGGAAAACTTGAAAATTGTTGAGTCGGGTTTTGTAAATTTGAGGATAAACCATTGTTGAAATCCCATTTCCAATCAGTGGGGTTTATAGAAGAATCTTGGAAATTAACATCAATTGGAACACAATTATTAGAAATATTATAACTAAAATTAGCATATGCATTATTTACAATAATAGTATCTGATTTAAAAGTACTGTTACATCCTCTATTATTTATATTTAAAGAGATTATAGCTTGACTAGAATTTGTATTAATTTTTATCCATGTGGAATCGCCAGTTCCTAATACCAATCCACCTGACCAATTGTAACTACTCATGCTATAAGAACTATTATTTGCAACAAAAAGTGCACTGTCATTTTTACATATTGGTGGAATATTAGTTGGACTAAATGTAGCATCGGGTTCAAATATTTCAATTGAATCTAATACTATCTGTCTCATACAACCAGTATTATTTAGAGTTAGTATTGGATTAAACCATCCAGATTGTTGATATTCATGGGTGAATGTTGTGTCTAATGTTATTAAATTACCATCTGTCATATCCCAATTATGAATTGGTTCGTCTTTAACACTACACTCAACAAAAATATTAGATCCGAAACAAGCAAATGTGTCTTGTTTAATTATTGCCAAAGGATGATATAAAAATATGTTCTGCTGGGATTCAGCTACACATCCATATTGATCGGATAATTTCAAACTTAAAACACTTACAGAATCGTTTAATTGAAGGTTAATACTATCCTTCAAAATATTTGAAATAATGTTGGTGTTAAGACTCCATTCGTAACTGGCTGCTGAATCGTTAAATGTTTCATATATATATGTGTTGTTATTACAAAATTCATTTTTAAGAAGTGAAAAATTGGCATCTAAAATATATTGATCTATAAAGCCCAAAATCGTCATTGTTTTAACTGACCCATCTGCAAAAGTGGCAGTATGCTGAAGATCATATTTTCCAGCAATAGAGTAAAAATTTGAAGGATTTTGTATAGTCGATGTTTGCCCATCTCCAAAATCCCACGTCCATGAAATTGCAGTTGGAAATGGAGAATTTAAATTTACACTTTCAGGGCCACATGATTGTCCAATAGGAATATTTGTAATTGGATCGATCAATGGATTAATTGGGTTTGGTGCTGGCATATTAATTATTATTGGGTTAGAAGGATTACAATCAAAAATAGCAGAATAATATTCAAAATTATTACAGCCAATTTCAGAAATAGATTCATAGGTTATAACATAAGACTGAGACGTACTATATGTATGTTGAACATTAGCTGTTGTATAAGTAACACCATCTCCCATATTCCATAAATGTTGTGTCACTCCAGTTGAATTATTTACAATATCTACAAGACCAGAGCTGCAATTAGAATTTATATTTACATTAATATCAATTCCATCAATTTTTAAAAATGCAAAATTATTTAAATCGTATTTACATCCATTTGGCGCGTCGGTAAATAATGAAATGTTATAAGTGCCTGGCTGATCATATGTGTGATTAACGCTTTGCCCATTACCAATATTTCCATCCCCAAAATCCCAGTCCCAAAAATTAACGCCAATATTGTAAACATCAGTATTGAAAACATATGGAGAACACGCGGTAATTGTATCAATTGTTAATATATTAATTATTTCTTTCTCAACTAAAATATAATTCATTTTGATTAATGTATCAAAACAACTATTTACGTCATAAGCAACTAATGTTACAGAATAACTACCTGCGCTATCATAAGTATTTTCAGGGTTTTCATCTGTAGATGTGTGTCCGTCTCCAAAATCCCATGCCCATGAAGTTGCAGAGGGAGCAATACTTGAAAAATCTACCTTTAACGGAGCGCAACCCTTTACTTTCGAAGCAGAAAAATCAATATTAGAAATTCCAGAATAAACAGTATCCATATTGTAAATACTTTGACAATTATTGGTGTCTGTAATTGTTAAGATAGGATAAAATATCCCATTGTCAGAGTATGTATGTGTAATGTTATTAAGATTAGAAATAGGATTCCCATCGCCAAAATCTATATCAACTATATTTGTTATTGGAGAGAAAATATTAAACTGAACAGAAAGTGGGGGGCACCCAGATGTATTTAATAAATTAAAAGTTGCACTTGGAGAATTGCTAATATTAATTGAATCTATTAAATCAATTTGTTGAAAGCAGCCATTTAAATTTTCAACTATTGCAGAAGGGTGAAAAACACCATTGTTAAGAAATTGATTTGTTGGAGATAAGTTTCCAGAAAGTAAATTTCCGTCGTCAAAGTCCCAGTTTATATTCTGAATAGAATCAGTTGGACTAATATTAAAATTCACATTCAAAGGAGGACACCCCAAATTAGTACTTGATGACAAGGTGTAAATTTCAAAAGGTAATATTTCAATTACATCTAAATTAATTGAATCTATACATCCGTCTGAAGAAATTCCAGTAACACTAGGGTTAAATGTATTTGATGAATCATAACTATATTGAATTGAATTAAAAGTTGTTGATGTGCTATAGCCATCCCCAAAGTCCCACTGCCAACTTGTTATAGTAGAATTTGAAGATGTTCCTGTAAATGTAAAATTATATGAACTGTCACAAATTATGGTAGTATCAGATAAAACATTTAAAATAGGAGTTGGGTTAATAACTATTGGACCAATAACTGTATCATCACTACATCCTAAACCATTATAAGCTATTAAGGTAACAGGGTAGCTTCCAGGCTGAAAATAGCTGTAATTAGGATTATTTAATGAGTTAGTATCTCCATTACCAAAATCCCAAACACAAGAATTAGAACCTATGCTTGTGTTAGAGAAGTTAATCAAATTATCTTCTTCACAACTCCCTAAAATTGTATAATTAAAATTTGCAGTAGGTTTATTTAATACTTCAATATAATTAACTTTAATAATTGAATCAGAATCTGGACCATTGAATGCTACTAATTTTACAGAATAAAATCCAGGATTAGTAAATATAGCAGATGGATTATTAAGAATTGAAGAAGTGCCATTACCAAAATCCCATAAAAATGAAACTCCGTTAGTTGAAGTATTAGTAAACTGAACATTAAGCGGTGAGCAACCACTTAAGTTATTAGCAGTGAAAGAAGCATTTAACTGAGAATAAAGGTTAAGGTTTATTAAAATAAAAATTAAACTCAGATATTTCATTTTACCCTAAAAAAATTATTTAGATTGCTAAAATTAATTAATATATCCCGTAACTTTTTATTTTTTTATTAATAATTCTACTAAAAGCAGCATTTTTATCATACCATAGACCTCTATCTAAATCATAATTCAAATATGCTACTGGCATATCTAAAAGGTCTAAATCAGAATCTTTGATTTCCCAAAGATTTTTTTCAACTAAATTAATGGTTAAGTCAAAAAATGGAATTCTTTTTATGTTATCAGGAACTTGGGTATTAAAAGCGATTCTTTTTATATAATGCATATTATCTAAACATTCAAACTCAATGAGAATTTTATGATTCATCTCTAAATGCAAATTGTATTTACCATTACTAGAAATTAGTGTGTCAATTACGCCGTCGTCATGGACAATTCGAATTCTAAGATTGTGAACTTTACCACTTGAGTTAAAAGACTTCCCTTTAATATGAAGTCTGTGATCTTCAAGTTCATATTTTGAGATTTTATTTTGGTTTAAATCATTAGTTTGACTTAAAATTGAAACAGGGATTAATAAAATAATGAAAAAGTATTTCATGTTTTAAATTATGAATAATTAAGATATATTTCTAATTTACGTGAATTAAGTAATAAAATCTAATTTAACAGAAAATTAATATTTTAATAATTTTAATTTATAAAATATAATGAGTAATAAAAAGCCAAGTTTATCCATAGCATTATTACCAATTTTTTTATTAATAACCTTACTTTCAATTAATGTTTGGATTTTTGGTGATAATACAACTTCAGGTTCAAATCAACTAACTTTATTGATTTCAGCCGCTTTTGCAGCAATTTTAGGTTTATTCTACGGTTCAAATTATAAAGAGATGTTAGATGGTGCAATTGAAAGTATTTCATCTGCTATGGGTGCTTTAATAATTTTACTTTTAATTGGATCGTTGGCAGGTACATGGATGATGAGTGGGATCGTCCCTTCAATGATTTATTTTGGATTAAAATTATTAAGTCCAAGTATTTTTCTTTTTGCCGCGTGTATAATATGCTCCGTTGTTTCTCTTGCCACAGGCAGTAGTTGGTCTACTATTGCTACAATTGGTATTGCAATGTTAGGAATTGGAAATGCTTTAGGGATCAATGAAGGTTTAACTTGTGGCGCAATAATTTCAGGTTCATACTTTGGTGATAAAATGTCACCATTATCAGATACAACAAATCTTGCTCCAGCAATGGCAGGTACAGATTTAATAAACCATATAAAGTATATGATGTGGACTACAATCCCTTCAATAATTATAACATTAATTATATTTTTTATTATTGGTTTGAATTTAGACGCACAAGTGGGCCAACTTACTCAAGTTGAATCTCTTCAAGATGCTTTATCAACTAGTTTTAACATTAGTTTATGGACCTTAACCGTTCCATTAATTGTAATTTTTATGATTATTAAAAAGGTCCCTGCGATTCCTGCACTTTTATTTGGTTCAATCTTAGGAGGGGTCTATGGGGCTATTTTTCAGCCTAGTATTATTGAGGAAATATCAGGAAATATATCTTTCTCATCTTTAGATTATATTAAAAACTCCTATATAGCTGTTGTTAACGCAATGACAGTTGATGTAGATATTCAAACCAGTAATATTGCAGTAAATGATTTAATATCTACATCTGGAATGTCGGGAATGCTGAATACTATTTGGTTAATTATTTGTGCTATGAGTTTTGGTGGAATCATGGAAAAAACAGGATTTCTTTCAATAATTACAAATTCATTAATGAAATTTGTAAATTCTCAAAAATCATTGATTTTAACTACATCTGGCACCTGCTTATTTTTAAATATTACTGCATCAGATCAATATTTAGCTATTGTTGTTCCAGGTAGAATGTTTGCAAGTTCCTATAAAAAATATGGTCTTGATCCTAAAAATCTTAGTAGGACTTTGGAAGATACTGCAACAGTAACTTCACCTTTAGTTCCTTGGAATACTTGTGGTGCTACACATTCGGGAGTGTTAGGGATTTCTACTTTAATATATTTACCCTATTGTTTTTTTAATTTAATTAGCCCTGTAATGACTTTAATTTTTGCTTATGGTAATATTAAAATTGCTAAATTAAGTAAGGATAAAATCACTAATTAATTTGTGGAAATGATGAACTCCTTTTTCCATCTTTGGAGAAAATCTCCCTTTCTTATAAAATCTAGATTTAACTCCTTTTTGAACATTCTCTACAATTTCTTCATCTTCTTTTTCTACTTTGTCAACAATAGATCCTGCTCCAGATTGTCTTTTATTTTCATCCCAAACATAACTTTTAAACTCAACTTTAGTTAAGTTTGTTTTTAGTGGTTTTACTATGTTAACAGAAAGCCCCCATGGATAGAAATTAAACATCATATTGGGATATGCCCAAAAATAATACGCAGCTATATTTTTACCAAAATCTGGAGATTCTCTGGGGAGATCAAAACACATTTCGTTAGAACTTCCTTCCGCTAATTGAAGGCTTGAATAATTATTAATTTCAGTATAGTACTTATTGTAATCGATAGTTTTATTTAAATCTTTATGTACAAAAGGAATGTGGAATCCTTCTAGGTAATTATCACAATACAATGCCCAATTAGCATTAACATAATAATCTTTTGAAGTTTTTAAATCAAATTTAAATTTCTCAATAGGCATCCATCCAATTCTTTTATCCATTTCAGAAATAAGAGAGCTAAAATTTATTGCTGGGTTTAATGACGTGAATAAAAATTGTTTCCATTTATTAATTTTTAATTCTGTAAGATTATCTTTTTTGGAAGGAAAATTGAGAGCGTCTTTGAATTCTGGCATAAAAACAAATTCCCCATTGTTGTTGAATCTTCTACCATGGTATTTGCATGTTATTTCTTTTAATTTACAACTTTCATTTACCAATATATTTCCCCTATGGGTACATACGTTAGAAAAGCATTTTACAGTTTCATCTGCCTGTTTTATAAGAACCAATGGCTCAGAAATGTAAGAACCTAGATATTCAACTGGCTTTATTGAATTTTTAGAATCTAAGTTTGATCTATCGGAAATAAGTTGCCAAGATTTAGCAAAAATTTTTTCTTTAGAAAGCTCAAAATATTTTTCTGAATGGTAAAATTCACCATCTATTGTATGGGCAATTTTAATATCCTTATCAATGATGTCCATAATTATTGCTTAATTATTCTTATGTCTAAATATAATTAATAAATAAAGTTTTTAAAATGTATTAATAAATTTAAACAAAAATCAAAATTTGTTTATTACTGTTAGATAAAAATATTAAATTTAAATCCTAAAATTTATAAAATAAATTATGAAAAAATTAATTTTCCTTTCAAACCTAATTTTAATTAATTTCTATGTTAATGCTCAACAATATTTAAATAAAGATTTTAATGACCTAAGTCTTACATCTGGGGGGTGGACTACTCAAATTATTACTGGAACTACTGATTGGTTTGTAAGTTCTTTTAGTGGAGATGATTTTGCTAAAATTTCAAATTATAATAATAATCAAAACAGCTCTGCAAATACTTGGTTAGTATCAAATCCAGTAGATCTTTCTTCTGCATCAACGCCTTTTCTTAGTTTTGAAACCATAATGAAATTTCCAGGTGATCCTCTAGTTTTACATGTTTCTACAGATTATGACGGAACAAGTAATCCTAATTCTCAAGGAACTTGGACAGATATTACTTCTTTAGCTACTTGGGATGTAGATAATACTGCATGGGGAAATTGGACCCCATCTGGAGGTGTAGATTTAACTAGTTATATTTCTAGTACAACTTATATTGCTTTTGAATATTTGGGTTCAAACACTGATGGAAGTACTTGGGAAATTGATAATATTCAAATTAATGAAGGGACTTCACCACCACCTCCATCCGGTTTAGATACTGTTTCTATTTACGATATTCAGTATACTACTAACTCTAATGGCAGTTCAATTTATGATGGATTAGAAGTTTACACTGGCGGTATTGTTACTGCTGTTAGAAATGATAAAAGATTTTATTTAAGTAGTGGATCGGGCCCATGGAGTGGAATTTATGTTTATTCTGATAACTATATAGTTAATATTGGTGATTCCCTTACATTTAAAGCCGAAGTAGTTGAGTTTAATAATTTAACAGAGCTTAAAAATATTACTAACTTTCAAAATATTAGTTCAGGAAATTTTACAAATGCAAATAGTTGCAATACCGCTGCAGTTAGTACTGAAGAGTTTGAGGGGTGTTTAGTAAAAGTATCTGATGCAATTTGTAATAATACTAATGCAGGTTTTGGAGAATGGGTTATAAATGATGGATCTGGAGATATTAATGTTGATGATTTATTATACGATTATCCAAATCCTACAATAAATTCAGTTTACGATGTAACTGGAATAGTTGATTTTAGTTTTAGTGAATTTAAGCTTTTACCTAGAAGTTCAAGTGATGTTAGTCAGTCTGTTTCTATTGATGAAAGTTCAATTACAAATTTTGATTTTTATCCAAACCCTTTAAATTCCGATAATTTAAATGTTGAAGTAGACAAAAATTCTTCTATTATAATTTATGATTATTCTGGACAAATTATTAGATCTTTCTACTTGAAACCTGGAATAAATAATTTAAATTTATCGAATATAACAAATGGTCTATATTTGATTAAATATGGTTTTGAAACTTATATGTTTTCTAAAATATAATTTTTTAAAATATTTTATCAATAGATGAATTTCATAAAAACTAGATTTTTTGTTAATTGGCTAAAATTTGTTTTTATAATTTTAATTTTCTGTGTTCCTAGAAGTTTTTATGCTCAGTGCTCTGCTGAATTTGTTTTTGAAGTTTCTAATTCAAATTATGTTCAGGACTTTTTTGTGGGTAATGAAGAAACCGCTCCAAATGGAATAACATTCACTAGAGATGGAACAAAAATGTTTATTTCTGGAGTTAGTGGTGATGATATAAATCAATATAATTTAGCCACTAGTTTTGATATATCCACAGCTAATTATATTCAAAACTTCTCAGTTTCCACACAAGATAACATACCTTCATGTGTTTCGTTTAATAACGATGGAACAAAAATGTTTGTAGCTGGTAAAGGTAATAATAAAATATATGAATATAATGTAAATCCTGGTTACGATATTTCTACTGCTAATTATTCTCAAAATTTTTCTATCACATCTCAGGAAACAAAAGTAACAGGTTTAACTTTCAGTAATGATGGATCTAAAATGTTTATTTGCGGTGCAGAAAATGGTGAAATAAATGAATATGATTTAACTACTGCATTTGATATATCTACTGCAGGTTATGTTCAAAATTTTTCAGTATCAAGTCAAGATGTTTTACCTACTGGATTAAGTTTTAGTAATAACGGAACTAAAATGTTTATTTCTGGAGGTAGTGGAGATAAAATTTATCAGTATAATTTAATAACTGGATTTGATATTTCTACTGCAAGTTTTATGCAAGATTTTTCGGTTTCTACACAAGATAATTCACCTTCAGCATTAACTTTTAATAATGAAGGAACGAAAATGTTTATAACTGGAAAAATTGGACGTAAAGTCTATGAATATTCAATTCCAAATCTTTCAGAACTTTGTATAAATACGCCATTAACAAATGTTACTCATACAACCACAGATGCAACTGGAATTAGTAATGATGGAGTAAATGCTGCTAATGGTTTACCATCAGGAACTAATGCCACTTGGGCAGCTAATACAATAACGATAAGTGGTACACCGACTGTTTCTGGAACATTCAATTATAGTATTCTTTTAACTGGAGGGTGCGGAATTGTAAATGCAACGGGAACAATAGTAGTAAATCCAGATAATACAGCTTCAGCCGCATCAAGTAGTCCAACACTTTGTATAAACACACCATTGACAAATATCACTCATACGACTACAGATGCAACTGGGATTAGTAATGATGGAGTAAACGCAGCTAATGGTTTACCATCAGGGACTAATGCCAGTTGGTTAGCAAATACAATAACGATAAGTGGCACACCGACTGTCTCTGGAACATTTAATTATAGTATTCCTTTAACTGGAGGATGTGGAAGTATAAATGCAACGGGAACAATAGTAGTAAATCCAGATAATACATCTTCAGCCGCATCAAGTAGTCCAACACTTTGTATAAATACACCATTGACAAATATTACTCATAGTACAACAAGTGCTGTTGGGATAAGCAATGATGGAGTAGCAGGATTGAATAATTTGCCTGGTGGAGTAAGTGCTACTTTTTCATCAAATACAATAACGATAAGTGGTACACCGACTGTCTCTGGAACATTCAATTATAGTATTCTTTTAACTGGAGGATGTGGAAATGTAAATGCAACGGGAACAATAGTAGTAAACCCAGATAATACAGTGTCAGTCGGATCAAGTAATCCAACACTTTGTATAAATACACCATTGACAAATATCACTCATACGAGTACAGATGCAACTGGGATTAGTAATGATGGTGTTAACGCAGCTAATGGTTTGCCATCAGGAACAAATGCTACTTTTTCATCAAATACAATAACGATAAGTGGCACACCGACTGTTTCTGGAACATTCAATTATAGTATTCCTTTAACTGGAGGATGTGGAAGTATAAATGCAACGGGAACAATAGTAGTAAATCCAGATAATACAGTGTCAGCCGCATCAAGTAGTCCAACACTTTGTATAAATACACCATTGACAAATATTACTCATAGTACAACAAGTGCTGTTGGGATAAGCAACGATGGAGTAGCAGGATTGAATAATTTACCTGGTGGAGTAAGTGCCACTTGGTCAGGTAATACAATAACGATAAGTGGCACACCGACTGTGTCTGGAACATTCAATTATAGTATTCTTTTAACTGGCGGATGTGGAAGTGTAAATGCAACGGGAACAATAGTAGTAAATCCAGATAATACAGCTTCAGCCGCATCAAGTAGTCCAACACTTTGTATAAATACACCACTGACAATTATTACTCATAGTACAACAAGTGCTGTTGGGATAACCAGCGATGGAGTAGCAGGAGCTAATAATTTACCTGCCGGAGTACGCGCTACTTTTTCATCAAATACAATAACGATAAGTGGTACACCGACTGTTTCTGGAACATTCAATTATAGTATTCTTTTAACTGGAGGATGTGGAAGTGTAAATGCAACGGGAACAATAGTAGTAAATCCAGATAATACAGTGTCAGCCGCATCAAGTAGTCCAACACTTTGTATAAATACACCATTGACAAATATTACTCATAGTACAACAAGTGCTGTTGGGATAAGCAACGATGGAGTAGCAGGATTGAATAATTTACCTGGTGGAGTAAGTGCCACTTGGTCAGGTAATACAATAACGATAAGTGGCACACCGACTGTGTCTGGAACATTCAATTATAGTATTCTTTTAACTGGCGGATGTGGAAGTGTAAATGCAACGGGAACAATAGTAGTAAATCCAGATAATACAGCTTCAGCCGCATCAAGTAGTCCAACACTTTGTATAAATACACCACTGACAATTATTACTCATAGTACAACAAGTGCTGTTGGGATAACCAGCGATGGAGTAGCAGGAGCTAATAATTTACCTGCCGGAGTACGCGCTACTTTTTCATCAAATACAATAACGATAAGTGGTACACCGACTGTTTCTGGAACATTCAATTATAGTATTCTTTTAACTGGAGGATGTGGAAGTGTAAATGCAACGGGAACAATAGTAGTAAATCCAGATAATACATCTTCAGCCGCATCAATTAGTCCAACACTTTGTATAAATACACCATTGACAAATATTACTCATAGTACAACAAGTGCTGTTGGTATAAGCAACGATGGAGTAGCAGGATTGAATAATTTACCTGTCGGAGTAAGCGCTACTTTTTCATCAAATACAATAACGATAAGTGGCACACCGACTGTTTCTGGAATATTTAATTATAGTATTCCTTTAACTGGAGGATGTGGAAGTGTAAATGCAACGGGAACAATAGTAGTAAATGCTTTGCCAAATATTTCAGCAGGTCCAGATCAAACTATATGTCCAGGTACTACTACTCTAGTTAATGGAAGTGGAGCAGGATTAGGTGGAAATTATGTTTGGGATAATTCTATAACTGACGGTGTTCTAATAAATCCGGTGCCACCTGCAGGTTCTAACTTATACTCTGTTACAGGAACTGATGCCAATAATTGTTCTAATACCGATCAAGTTATTGTAACATCACAAGATATTATTCTTCCAACAGTAATAACTAAAAATGAGAATGTTTATCTAAACAGTCTTGGAGTTGGTTCTATTACTGCAGCAGAGGTTGATAATAGTTCCTTTGATAATTGCGGAATAAATACAGAAACTATAGATATATCTAATTTTACATGCATTAATGTTGGTGCTAACACAATTACATTAACTATTGATGATATTAATGGAAATACAAATACTGCAACAACAATTGTTACTGTTATAGATACAATTTCACCTGTGGTAGTTACTCAAGCTAAAACAATATATTTAGATGCAACAGGGAATGCAAGTATTACAGCATTAGATATTGAGAATGGTTCAACGGATGCTTGCGGAATAAATTCAGAATCTTTAGACAGAACTAATTTTAACTGTGCTGATGCCTTTACAAATCAAACAGTAATTTTAACTGTTACTGATGTCAATGGTAATAATAAATCTAAAAATGCTTCAGTTACAGTTGTAGATACTATAAAACCTACAGTTCTAACAAAAAATATTGATCTTTATTTAGACGCCTCTGGAAATGCTAGTATAACACCAGTGTTTATTAATAACGGTTCGACTGATATTTGTGGGCTAGATCCGTCTCAATTTACTTTAGATAAAACCACATTTAATTGTCATGATATTGGTCCACAAATAATTGAATTAACAATTTACGATGTAAATGGAAATTTTAATAAAGCAAACGCAACAGTCACTGTTAAAGCTACGGATTCAGATGGTGATTCTTTCTCTGACGTTTGTGATTTAGACGATGATAATGATGGTATAACAGATAATGAAGAGTTTTTAGACTGTTCTTTTCCAATGGATTTATCAGTTATTGGAAATGCATTAACTACAACATCTACTTTCTTTGATCAAGAAACCAAAAAAATTATAACTGTAAATATGGTTAAATCGTCACCAACTATTAATGGTTATTCCAATGGAGATATTGAAATTTCAAACAATCAAAATATTTTTTTTACTTTTTCTTCTCCAGTAACAATTATTTTAAAACATAAGCTTTCATCTACAAATAAATTTGATTTAGATGACAATATTCAGCTAGACTTGCAGGTAAACAGTAGATCATTTGAAATTTACGATCCTAACAATGACTTATTAATTGTTCAAGATTTTGGTGGAATATTAGATTTTAATGGCTTAGGAATTTTTCAAGCTTCTGAGTTTTGGGAAATTAAGATGACTACAGACTACTTAAAAATTTCTGGATTCGATAATGTTTCTGATAATTTCACACCTGTTAATTTATCTTTAAATTGTGGAGGATATTTAGATACCGATAATGATGGGGTAGCAAATCATTTAGATTTAGATAGTGATAATGATGGTATTTATGATATTATTGAAGCAGGTGACAGTGCTGCTGATAAAAATAATGATGGAGTAGTAAATAATAGTGATCTAGGTTTTACTGATTTAGATAATGATGGAATGAACGATGCTTCATTTGCAACATTCCCGTTCGACACAGATATTGACGGCAAATTTGATTATGTAGATTTAGATAGTGACGCCGATGGTTGCAGCGATGTGATTGAAGCAGGATTTACAGACAGTAATTCCGATTCTTTACTTGGTCCAACACTTCTAACGGTTGATTTAAATGGTAAAGTTACAAGTGGAGTAGACGGATATACACAACCAGATGATTTAAACTCTAATAGTTTATACGACTATATGGAGCCAGGAGTAATAGTAAAAACTAAGGATATTACTATTCAGTTAGATGCTTCTGGAAGTGCAAGTATAGTTGAAAATGATATTGACGATGGATCTGTTGATCCTTGTGGAAGGCCGTTTACAAGATCTTTAAGTAGGTATGATTTTTCTTGTGCAGATGTTCCAAACAATCCTATTAATGTTACCCTTAGCATCACAGTAAACGGTATCACAACTATAGGAATTGGAAAAGTTACTGTAAGTGGTCCGGATATGGACGGTGACAATGTTCCTAACCCATGTGACTTTGACGATGATAACGATGGTATTTATGATAATGATGAATGTATAATTTCTAACCTTAATTATACAGGTATACTTAGCATAGCTGGAAATATTGCAACGGGAACGATTAACGGAACTAATTATACATATACTTCTTCTCAAATTATATCAACCACACCTTCAATTTATTCTCACGGTACATTTCCAGTTTCATATAATATTCCAAATCAAACTGCTATAAGAAATACAACAGCAAGTACAAATACAATTACTTTTAATCAACCAGTTTTTAATCCTATTTTAGTTTTTTCATCAATAGGGTCTGGATCAAATCCAGTTGGTATTACATTTAGTGATCCTATTGAAGTATTATGGTCCAGTGCTGTAGTTGAGAATTCTAATACTCAAATAACTGGCACAGAAGGTTATGCGATTGTTAGATTAAATGGATCATTTAATTCATTTTCATTTAATTATTTAACTGCCGAAAACTATGTTAATTTTCTTTTTGGAGCTGATAATATTACTTACTGCGATACTGATAATGATGGTATAGTAGATAAAAATGATTTAGATAGTGATAATGACGGAATTCATGATGTCATGGAAGGTGGGGATGAAATATTTGATACTAATAACGATGGGGTTGTTGATGTAAATGATGCGGGTTTTATAGATTCTGATAATAATGGAATGGATGACAATACTCAACTTACATTAGAACCAGATACTGATAACGATGGTAAAAAAGATTTTCAAGATTTAGATTCCGACGGTGACAGATGTAGCGACGTAAGTGAAGCAGGTTTCACGGATAATAATTTAGATTCATTACTTGGTCCAATTCCTGTAGCTGTTGATTTAAATGGCAAAGTTACTGGTGTGGTAGATGGTTACACAATTCCATTAGATTCTAATGGTTCTGGTATATACGACTTTACGGAAGCAGGTGTTTTCATGAAAACAAAAAACATTTCTGTAAACCTAAATTTCTTAACAGGAACTCTTTCTATATTACCTTCTCAAGTTGATGATGGATCCTATTCTGCTTGTGGATTAAGCAATTACAGGGTAACACCGAACACATTTGATTGTAGTGATGTTGGTAATACTATTACAGTTTTATTAGAAGTTGATGACATTAACAATGTCACTCATTCTAAAAATGCTCAAGTTACAGTCGTAAACAATCCTCCAATAGCAATTGCAAAACTTAGTCATACTGTAACTCTCGATGCTAGTGGAAATGCTACAGTAACCGCTAATCAAATTAACAATGGATCCAATGATGATTGCACAAATAGCCTTAATTTAACTTTATCAAAGTATAATTTTAATTGCTCTAATATTGGAAATAATGTAGATACTTTATTTGTAGTTGATAATAATTTAGATTCTTCATTTGCTATTTTTAATGTTACGGTAAACGACATTTTACCAATTATTACCGTTGATGATGTGGTCAATATTTATAGCTGTAATAATACTGTTACATTTAATGAATCCGATATTATTTCCAACGATACCGATCCATATAATTCTCTTTTTCCAGCACTACAAGTAGATTTTATTAATACTCCATCTTCTGGAACTATTGTAGATAATTTTAATGGATCCTACTCTTACACACCAACTGGAAATAATAATCATACAGCAACAGCTACCTATACTGTTAAACGTGACGATGGAACTACTTACAATCCTAGTAATGGTCATTTCTATGAATTTGTTTTTGATGCTGACATATCATGGACAGATGCTAAAGCTGCAGCAGAAGCTAGATCTTACTTAGGAAGATCAGGTTACCTAGTTACCATTACCAATCAATTAGAACAAGACTTTGCTTTCAATAATATTAATCTTGCAGGTTGGATAGGATTGTCTCAACCTAATAATCTTTCTGAACCTGCTGGTAATTGGCAATGGGTCGATGGAACGAGTCTTAGTTATAGTAATTGGGGATTTGGCGAACCTAATGATATTTTCCCTACAAATGCAGGAATTATAAATGAAGACTTTGCTCATTTTAAGACAGATGGTACTTGGAATGATTTCCCAAATTTTGATCCCGATGATCCCTCAGGTCTTGGAATTCAGGGTTATTTTGTTGAGTATGGTGGTAGCGTAGGAGATTGTAATAATACAGGCGTTTATACAGGAAACATAAATTTTGTTTTAAATGATACTGTAAAGCCAACAGTTTTTGTTAGACCTTCAATTAATATTAATCTAGATGCCTCAGGAAATGCTAATATTTTACCAACAAATATTGACTTAGGTTCTTTCGATGATTGTTCAATTGCAAGTTTGTCTTTAAATGATAGTTCTTTTAATTGTTCAGACGTAGGCACAAGAAAAATTGCTTTAATTGTAACTGATGTAAATGGAAATACTTCGTCTGATACTTCAACCGTTACAGTTATTGACGCAATATCACCTATTGTAATTACTCAGGATACCATATTATATTTAAATACATTAGGGACTGCATCAGTTACTGCTAGTCATATTAACAATGGTTCCAACGATGCATGTGGCCCATTAACTTTAAGTGTTTTTCCAAACTCTTTTGGTTGTAACAACTTGGGAAATAATAATGTTACATTAACAGTTGATGATAATAATTCAGTTCCATCAACTGGAGTTGCTATTATTGATATTAGAGACACTACATCTCCAATTGTTGTTACTCAACCTATCACTGTTAATTTAAATTCTCTAGCTAACATAAACATTACAGCGGCTCAAATTGACGGTGGTTCTTCAGATAATGATTATTGTAATCCTTTGACCTTAAGTGTTTTTCCTAGCACATTATCTTGTACTCAGTTAGGAACTAATAAAGTAGTATTAACTGTCACTGATTTTAGTGGTAATTTTTCTACGGATACGGCAATTGTAACTGTTATTGGTTTTGATAATGATGGTGATAATATTTCTGATTTTTGTGATATCGACGATGATAATGATGGCATTAAAGATACTGACGAAGGAAATGGAGATACTGATGGTGATGGAATTATTGATAAATTCGATTTAGATAGCGATAACGATGGCATATTTGATGTTACTGAAGGTGGGGATGGTACTTTTGATATAAATAATGATGGTAAAGTAGATTTAAATGACGCTGGCTATTTAGATATTAATTTAAACGGAATGTCAGATAATACAGAATCTACCACAGAGCCAGATAGTGATAGTGATAATATAGCAGATTACTTAGAGTTAGATAGTGATGGCGATGGATGTAATGATGTAGTAGAAGCAGTCTACACTGATGATAATGGAGATGGTATACTAGGAGCAGCATCACCAACATTCAATGCTAACGGAACTGTAAGTAGTGGAACTGATGGTTATACAACACCAGCTGACATTAACGGAAATAGTATTGCAGACTACACAGAAATTGGACCAAACCAAGATTCAACTGAAAATATTACATCTTGTGTTTCTTATAATTGGAATGGATCTAATTACATCTCTTCAGGATCATACAACTTTAATACAACAAATACAGTAGGATGCGATAGTGTTGTAACACTAAACCTTACAATTATTCAACCAACCACTGGAAGTCTTTCAGTAATTGATTGTGATAGCTTACTCTGGTACGGAACTTGGTACAATGCAAATGGTGCATATACTCATACTCTTGTAGCTTCTAATGGGTGCGATAGCGTAGTAACTTTAAATTTAGACATTAACGATTATACAAATCCAACTATTATATGTCCTATTAACCAAACAGATAATTATAATGCTACTTGTAGCTTTAGTTTGCTTGACTATACAACACTTGCAACTTTAAATGATAATTGTAATTATCCTCTTACAGTAACTCAATTTCCAACTCCAAGTTCTATTGTAAATACAGATACAGTAGTTACTTTAACTGTAACGGATGCTTCAAATAATTTAAGCACATGTTCTTTTAATTTAACTTTAAGTGATAACATAGCGCCAATAGTTTCTTGCAGTGCAGATACTATTGATTATTATAATAATTCATGTTCTTTTAATATAATTGATTATACAAATAGAGTTAACCTTACCGATAACTGTGATAATATATCAATTGTTACACAATCACCAATTGTAGGAACGGAGATATTTAACGATACTGTTATAACTCTAACTGCAACAGATAGTTCTGGAAACTCTACTAGTTGTAGTTTCAGTCTAAATTTATTAGATACTATTAAACCAGTTATTGTTTGTCCTTCAGACACATCGGGAATTCTTAGTGCTAATTGTCTTCATACTGTTTTAGATTATACTAATAGAGTTATAATCAATGAAAATTGTAATAGCATTCAAAATATAATACAAACTCCTTCTCCTAATCTTTTTATAATTACAGATACTGTTATATCATTAACAGTAATTGATACTTCTAATAACTCATCTACTTGTACTTTTAATCTTGAATTATTAGACACCATTAAACCATCAATAAATTGCCCGTCAGCTAAAATTGAATACTATGATTCATCTTGTGGATTTTCTTTACCTGATTATACTTTAAACGCATCAACGCTTGATAATTGTGATTATAATGCTGTTTTAACTCAAAATCCAAGTTTTGGCACAGTTATTTATTCTGATACTGTAATTAAAATAACTTCAACGGACCAAAGTGGTAATTTTAATACATGTTTTTTTAGCTTAACTATACTAGATACTATTAGACCAATAGTTAACTGTCTTTCAACACAGAATATATTTTTAGATCAAAGTTGTAACTATATATTACCAAACTTTATGGATTCAATTATATCTTCAGATAATTGTGACACATCTTTACTAATTTCTCAAATCCCAATACCTGGAAGTGTCTTAAGTGCTGATACTTTAATAGTTATTTCAGTTACTGATGATGCTGGAAACAATTCCATCTGTAAATTTAGAGTTGGGATATTTGATACTATTACCCCAAAAATAAATTGTCCAGGTAGTAAAGTTTTAGATAGTGACACATTACAATGTGGTGCAATCTATTCATATACAACTCCCATTGGAACTGACAATTGTGTAAGTACTACAAGTTTAATTTCTGGTTTACCAGGGGGATCATTATTTCCTACAGGTTTAACAAATAACATTTACAATGTTACAGATTCTGCAGGTAATTCTGCGACTTGTAATTTTTATGTTTTAGTAAATGATATTGAATTTCCTGAAATAATTTGTCCAAATGATACTGTAGGTTCTTATGACCAAAACTGTGAATTTTCAGTTCCTGACTATTCTGACTTAGTATTTACTAATGATAATTGTGGAATTGAAACAATAACTCAATTACCATCTGAAAATACTGTATTAACAGACAGTTTTTCTACAACTTTTACTGCTATAGATTCATCAGGAAACTCATCAACTTGTAGTTTTAGTGTTAAGATTATAGATGTAGATGTTCCTCAATTAATTTGCCCAAGTGATGATACCAGAATGTTAGATGATAACTGTAAGCTGTCAATACCAAACTTTTCAAATCAACTTTTAGTTGGTGAATTATGTAAAAGTTCTAAAACAGTTTATCAAAAACCTTCTCCTGATTCAATAATTGATTTTATTGGTACTCAAATTATATCGTTCAATGTTGTCGATACCCTTGGGAACGTTGAAACATGTAGTTTTAATTTAAATGTAGAAAATAATGAGATAACCAATTGTTATAAATTATTCATTCCTACATCTTTTTCACCTGATGGTGATGGAGTTAATGATGTTTTTAAAGTTTATGGTTTAGATACTGATAAATTAGAAATAGAAATTTACAATAGGTGGGGACAAATGCTCTATAAAAGCACAATTAATAATATGAATTGGGATGGAACTTATGCAAATGAAGTTCTTCCAAATGGAACTTATGTTTATAGGATTTTTGATGAAACAGGAAATCTTAAAAAGGATGGTACCATTTCTATAGTTAGATAACTAACATTGACATTAATCTATTAAATATTATTTTACTGTAGATTTAAAATCTATTCTTTGTAACATCTATAAATCTTCTATTAAATATTATAAATAACGTGAAGGGAACTTCATTTAACATATTTCAAGGTAAAGCATAACCTTAAATATTTAAGGTTTAATTAAATCGCATCTAATATTTTTCATTAATCACAATAAGTAGAATAGAAATATATATCAATATTAAAATTTAAAAATCACTTTCTTAATCTAGAAATATTTAAAATTATACAAATTTTATTATGATTTAATGATCGATCTACAGTTTATAATAAATAATATGTTAAATACATTTAAATTATATTCTTCTAATTTCTACTGTTCCTGTTTTATTTTAATTTATAACAAAAAAAAGCCCTCTATTGAGGGCTTTAGTATATATGTTGAATTAATAATATTATCTCTTCCCTTTAGAGTTTACTGAACCCTTAGAAGATGGCTCCATTTTAGATTGCTTAGAGCCTTTAGCAGAACCTTTAGCAGCTTCAACACCAGCTTTAGAAGCTCTTGAAGAACCTTTAGAGTTTACTGAACCCTTAGAAGATGGCTCCATTTTAGATTGCTTAGAGCCTTTAGCAGAACCTTTAGCAGCTTCAACACCAGCTTTAGAAGCTCTTGAAGAACCTTTAGAGTTTACTGAACCCTTAGAAGATGGCTCCATTTTAGATTGCTTAGAGCCTTTAGCAGAACCTTTAGCAGCTTCAACACCAGCTTTAGAAGCTCTTGAAGAACCTTTAGAGTTTACTGAACCCTTAGAAGATGGCTCCATTTTAGATTGCTTAGAGCCTTTAGCAGAACCTTTAGCAGCTTCAACACCAGCTTTAGAAGCTCTTGAAGAACCTTTAGAGTTTACTGAACCCTTAGAGGATGGCTCCATTTTAGATTGCTTAGACCCTTTAGCAGAACCTTTAGCAGCTTCAACACCAGCTTTAGAAGCTCTTGAAGAACTCTTTTCGTTATCTAGAGTTGGATTTTGCTTTTTTGGTGAATAACCTTCATCATTTGTTGGCTTTCTGTCTTCAGGAGATACATAAGGTCTATCTTCTTTGTCTAATACAGGTCTATCTTCTTTTTCAAGTTTATCAGTTTTCCAACTGTTTCCATCGTATTTTTCGTTGTTAGTTTTTTCTGTCTTAATTCCTTTTTCACCTTTTTCGCCTTTTTCCTGAGCGGAAATAACAGAAAAAGAGAAAAGAACTGTAGCAGCAATTATAAATTTTTTCATTTTGATTAGTTTTAATTTACTGCAATTTAATTAAAAAATGATAAAGTTTGTTAGTGAAATTGTCATATTTGACAAATGCATTAAATTTAATGACGAAATAACTTCATTAGGTTATGAACTTTTAAAATAACATTTATTAAATTTGAAATTTAAATCAAACATTATGTTTTATAATACTTTTAAATTTTTCTTTCTATTTATTTTAACATTTTTATTAGACTTTAATTATGCTCAAAATAAAGATGAGAATGCAAACTATATAATTAACAAAGAAATAGAACTTACCAATGATTCTAGCTATTGGGATAATCACTCTGAAGTTTATTTGGGTTTAAATAGGGTACACCTTTATAATTGGGCTGCAGGTGGAATGAATTTTATGGAAATTCACGGTCTAGCTAATCTTAGATTTGACTACAGGCACAATAAGTTTCATTGGAATAATTTTATAAATATTCAATTTGGAGTTTTTAAACAGGGTTATGGTGATGATGGGGTTTGGCTAAAAAATGACGATTTAATACAAGTTAGAACTAAATTTGCCAGAAGAACGAATCACCTCTGGGATTATACTTTTTTAGTAGACGTTAGAACTCAGTTTGCTTATGGTTACTATACAGAGTGGGATAGAAAAGCCCGTAACTATATGGACAACTTCTTATCTCCGATTTATCCAATTTTTGGTTTAGGACTAGACTTTCATGTTTCTAATCATTTAACTATTGATATTTCTCCTTTAACAGTTAAGTCTACAATAGTTTTAGATGATTCTTTATCTAGAGTTGGAGTTTTTGGTCTAGATCCAGGTGAAAATATTAGAACGGAAGCTGGTCTTTATTTAAATCTTTTATACACTCATGATAGTCTTTTTAATATTAAAAATCTTCATTTTATGTCCGATGTTACTCTATTTGGAAATTACTTAGAAGAACCTGGTAATATTGATTTTACATGCGAATTCTTACTTTCCTATTCATTAAATGATTTTTTTAGTTTAACATTTCAGAGTTATTTAATTTACGATCATGATATAAATATTCCAAGATATAACCGCGATCTAACACCTATTTATGCAGAAAGACCAGCCGGTCAACTTGATCCTCAAACTTTAGATAATAATTACTTTATTGAACACGATTATTATTATGAAAACCCTACCAATCAAAGTGTGAATTACGTTGGTTATGTACCTTTTGATGCGAATGGAGATGGAGTATTTTCCTTTGATGATGATGATGTTGATGGTAATGGATATTTAGATGATGTAAGAGGCTTTAAAGTTGTTAAATCAGGACCAGCTTTACAATTTTTAGAATATTGGATGATTGGCATATCTTTTTCATTTTAATTCGCTATTCATACCTAAATTATTTATAAAATTATAATTGAAAGGGAAAAAGTAATATACTTCTCCCTTTTTTATGGAGTTAATAGTTATTAGTTTGCCTCCTTAATAATAAATTTCATGAAAAAACCATCTGACAAATCTTCTTCAGAAAAAACTCGTTTACACCCTAGAAATAAGAACAGAGATAGGTATGACTTATCTGCTTTAACTGAACTTAACTCAGAACTAAGACAACATATTAGACCAAATAAGTATGGTGGTAAATCAATTAATTTTTCTAACCCTGTTGCAGTAAGAGAATTAAATAAATCTTTGCTAAACCAATACTATGGTATTAAAAATTGGGAATTCCCAGATGATAATTTGTGTCCTCCAATCCCTGGAAGAGCAGATTACATTCATCATGTTGCAGATTTATTAGCAGATAATAATTTGAGCAATATTCCAAAGGGAGATAAAGTGAATTGTCTTGATATTGGGATGGGAGCTAGCTGTATTTATCCTTTAATTGGTGCTGTAGAGTATGGTTGGAAATTTATAGCTTCAGATATTGATGAAAAATCTATTAAATCAGCTCAAAAAATAATAAACGCTAATTCATTGATTAAAGATAAAATTGAATTTAGGCTTCAAAAAAATAAAAATTTAATATTTAAAAATATAATAAATGAAGATGAGAAAATTGATTTGATTATTTGTAATCCTCCATTTCACTCTTCAAAAGAAGAAGCACAAAAATCAACGCTTAGAAAATTAAGAAATCTTTCGGATAAAAAACTAAAAAAAACTAAAGTTAATTTTGCCGGAGTTAGTAATGAAATCATATTTGATGGTGGTGAAATTAAATTTTTAGAGAATATTATTAATGAAAGTAAAAAGTACTCTAAAAACTGCTATTGGTTCTCAACCCTAGTATCTAAGCAAACAAATCTTAAACGAACTTATAAGCTAATTGATAAAACTGGTGCTTATTTTATAAAAACTATTCCAATGGGAACAGGAAATAAATCTACTAGAATTGTAGCCTGGACTTTTCTTTCTAAAGATGGTCAAGCGAAGTGGAGAGAAGAAAGGTGGTAATTTTCAAAATTTATTTATTTTTTGTATATTAGATATACGCTACAAAAAATAAAATAATGATTAAAACTATTAAAATATTCACTTTTCTAATGTTAAGCATAACCTTAAATGCTCAAATTGATAAATGTGGAACTATGAAAAATTGGGAGCATAAAAAGCTAAATGACCCTAATGTTGAATTTAGAAAACAACAACTTGAATATAAAACTCAAGAATATATTAAAAACAACCCTAACTTTAGATCTAATAGATCTAGCAGTAGTCCTTACATAACTATACCTGTAGTAGTTCATGTTCTTTATCATACAAGTGCTGAAAATATTTCTACTGCTCAAATTCAATCTCAAATTGATGTTTTAAACGAAGATTTTAGATTGTTAAATTCGGATAGTCTTACTCCTTCCAATCCATTTTGGTACGATGCTACTGATAGTGAAATAGAGTTTTGTTTAGCAAGCCTAGACCCAAATGGTAATATCACCAACGGAATTACTAGAACATATACTGATTCACTTTTTTTTGGTTCAGGTTATGCGGAAAAATTTACTGCAGCAGGCGGGAATGATAATTGGGATCCAACAAAATATTTAAATATATGGGTGTGTAACTTAGGTTCGTCTGGGTTGTTAGGTTATGCTGCTTTTCCATCAGATTTATCTTCAAGTCCATCTGAAGATGGTATTGTTATACGACACGATGTATTTGGTACAATTGGAACTGCTGGTACTGGCGGATTTCCTCTATTAAATTTAGGTAGAACAGCAACACATGAAGTTGGTCACTGGTTAAACTTATCTCATATTTGGGGTGATACATTATGTGGGGACGATTATTGTGCAGATACACCTCCTCAAGAGCTTGAGAACAGTGGTTGCCCAACATTTCCTCATAAACAGTTCAATCAGTGTGGATCTGGCGCTAATGGAGAAATGTTTATGAATTACATGGATTATGTAGATGATAATTGTATGAATACGTTTACCTATGATCAGGCTTCTAGGATGGAAGCAGCTATTAATTTGGAAAGAAGTGCTTTACTAAGTTCATTTGGATGTTCTTTTAATACTACTGGGATAAATAATTTATTCTTTGATAGTAACTTTAATATTTATCCTAACCCATCAAATGGAGATTTTAATATTAATATAAAGCAAATGGATATTAAAAGTATGTCTATAACAGTTAATAATATTCTTGGAGAACAAGTTTATGAATTTGTTGGTAAAAATATTTCAGTAAATGACAATATACATATTGATTTAAATAATAGTTCTAATGGTGTTTATTATGTAAACATAAAATCTGACAACTATTTTGTAAATAAAAAAATAGTACTTTCTAAATAGTATAATGATAAAAAAGGTTTTAATAAGTCTAACTTTTATTACACTATTGTCTTGTTTTTCATTTAATAATTTAAAAAACAATGGTGTTTCAAAACAAGAACCTTTTAAAGATGAATTGGTTGATAAGTTTAAACTCATTGTTTCATTTTTTAGTCCTGGAAATGGTATAGATCGTAAGGTTTTAAATACTTATGTTAACTTCTTAACAACAAGCTATCCTAAAATTACTTATGAAAAAATTAAATGGGGGAGAGAAGGTGAGCTAGATTTTTGTTTTACCCTTAATGAACTAGAAGAAAAACAAATCAATCAATTTATTTCTAAATCTGAGGATATATTATCAGTTTCTTCTAGAGTACATATTTATAAAGACTCCCCATTAAAGCATAAATCATATAAATAGATACTTAATTCATTCCTGATTTTATTGATTTATTTTAATGAATTTTAAATTTATAGTTTTTAAATCTACTCTAATTATATTAAGTTCTAATCCTTTTAAAATGTTAAAAAATCTATTCATAATACCTTTTTTATTGGTTTCAAATTCTTTAAAATCTACGATACATGAAATACAAGTATGGAATGGATACATGCAATTTATGCCTAGTAATTTGACGTCAGTTCAGTTAGGAGATACTATTGAGTGGCATCCACTAGATGTGCCAACAATGGTACATACGGTAACTTCTACTAATATTCCTAATGGTGCGATTCCTTTTGACCAAATTTGGCAAGCACCAGCAGACACTTTCTTTCAATACATACCTGCAAAAATTGGTTTATATGAATATGTTTGCACGCCTCATATTGCTAATGGAATGATAGGGAGGTTTAATGTAGTTGGTAACCCATCTAATATTATTAATAATCCATTTATACATTCTCCAATATTATATCCTAACCCAAGCATAGGTCTTATTAATTTTAATCAAACTCTATTAAATTTAGAATATCATATTTATGACAATAGAGGTTTGCTTGTTTCAAAAGGAACTACAAAAACTAATATTAATATTTCATATTTATCTAGCGGTTTATATAATATAATTATTCTAGCTGATGTCCCTAAATGCTTTAAGTTGATATTAAATACCAATATGTAATTATCCTAGATTCTTTATTAGTTTTGCACTCTAATTAATTAGATATAATGGCTAAAAAAAGACCAATTGTAAATATTGACAATAAACCAGAAATACACTTGGAAAATGAATTGTTTCAAAACGAGGTATTACGTCCAGTTTTAAAAATGCAACACGAGATAACTTTAAAGCTATTTAATGTTCATATTAAAAATTTAGGCATAGTTTGGAATGATCTAAAAAAAAGTAAAAAAACTCAATGTGTTGAAAATCAGTTATCTAAAAATATTCAATTTAAAAATTTAGTTATAGGAATTCTAGTTGGACAGTTTAATGAAATCGAATTAGATAAATACTTATTAAACTCTAGAGAATACAACAAAAGAATACTCCAAATGACTATTCAGAGAATAATCTCTACTATTTAATTTAACTAGTAATTTTAAATACATCACTTACTAAATGTCAAAATCAAACAACAATAAAGAAGATATTTCTAATAATTCTTTAATTTATTTTCTTGATAAATTTCAAATTGCAGATTTAAACCCAATGCAGCAGGAGTCTTTGAAAGTAATACGTTCTAAAAAAGACGTTGTATTAATATCACCAACAGGGACTGGAAAGACTTTGGCATTTTTACTTCCTTTAATTGAGCATTTAGATAATAAATGTGATGAAATTCAAATGCTAATTATAGTTCCTTCTAGAGAACTGGCCCAACAAATTGAACAAGTAGCTAGAAAAATGGGTTCTGGATTTAAAGTAAATGCAGTTTATGGTGGTCGTTCAGGATCTTTAGATAAAATAGATCTAAAACATAGACCAGCTATTTTAATTGGCACACCTGGAAGAGTAGCCGATAGATTAAGAAGGGATCATTTTTCCTTAGAGTATATAAAAACACTTGTTCTAGACGAATACGATAAGTCATTAGAAATTGGGTTTGATAAAGAAATGTCGGAAATTATAAATGCGCTTCCAAATATTAAACAAAGAATACTTACATCTGCTACTAGTTATGCTAAGATACCAGAGTTTGTTGGCTTAAACAAACCAGTTTTTATTAATTACATTAAAAAACATAGCTCTAAACTAACATTTAAAACAATTATATCAGAAGAAAAAGATAAACTAAGAGCATTAGAGAAATCGCTGACTTATATTGGTAATAAACCAGGTATTATTTTTTGTAATTACAAGGATGCTCTTGAAAGAATAAGCACTTTTTTAAACAACAATAATATTTCTCATCAATGTTTTCATGGTGGAATGGAACAAATAGATAGAGAAAGAACATTGATTAAATTTAGGAATGGAACCAACCAATTACTTCTTGCAACAGATTTAGCATCTAGAGGAATAGACATTCCTGAAATAAAGTTCATTCTTCATTATCATTTACCACTAAAAGACAAGGAATTCACCCATAGAAACGGTAGAACTGCACGTATGAACCAAGATGGTATTTCCTACATTCTAAATTGGAAAGAAGATGAATTACCAGATTTTATAAATGATTTAGACCCTGAAGTAATTAATATAGATAATGAAAATATTTCTAAATTGGATTCTAATTTAAGTTGGAATACATTATATATTTCAGGAGGGAGAAGAGACAAAATATCTAAGGGTGATATAGTTGGTCTATTTATTAAACAAGGGGGGATAAAAAAAGAACAATTAGGAGTAATAGAAATAAAACAAAATTGTTCTTATGCTAGTGTAGATAGCTCTATGACAGAACAAATTATAGATAAAACTAATAATACCAGGCTTAAAAAGAAGAAAGTTAGAATTACAGTTATTTGATGTGATTACAAACTTTTATTTAAACATAATATAGATTAATATGGGATTTAATATTGTGCTTTTGGAACCCGAAATACCTATGAATACAGGAAATATAGGGCGACTTAGCTTGGCTTCAGGGTCTAAGTTACATTTAGTAAAACCCTTTGGATTTAATTTGGACGACAAGAGATTAAAAAGAGCTGGGCTAGATTATTGGAAACATGTTACGGTGGAAATTTATGAAGATAAAGATGAGTTTTTTTTAAAGAATAGGGGAGAGAAGATGGTTTATTTTTCAAGCTCTTCTACTAAAGACTATTGTTCTATTAAATATGAGGATAATATGTTTTTTATATTTGGCAAAGAGTCTGTAGGTTTGTCAAAAGAAATAATATCCAAAAATTTTGATAAAATTTTTAAAATACCAATTCATAGCCAGTATATTAGAAGCTTAAATTTGGCAAATGCTGTTAGTATTGTAGTTTATGAAGGATTAAGAAGCCTTAAATAATAAATTATATTAATTTCAACTAAGTTAATTATAAATTAAAAAACATATATAACTTTTAGGATTTGAAAATAATAAAAAAAAGTATTCAAGATTTTACTGATGTTATAACCTTTGAAAGTTTAAGAAAATTTGTTGAGTCAATTGATATAGATAGTGTTAAATATCAAAATCATATTGTAAACCCTGAAACCAAAGGTGACTATGGTAGAAATATAATTGAACTTAATCCCTTTGAATGTGTTTTAATAAATTGGCCCGCTGGGGTTGAAAGTGGTGTTCACCATCATCAAGGTCTTTTTGGATATGTTATTGTTTTAGAAGGTGAGCTAGATAATATTTCTTATAAAGAAGAAAATAATAAGCTTATTGAGTATAAGTCTGAAAAATATATTAAAAATGGGATTATGCCTGAAGCTGATGGTGTAATTCATAAACTAGCAAATAGAAATAAAAATAATAGAGCAATTACGCTTCATTTTTACTATCCAGCAATACAGAGTTTTGAAGGAATGAGAATTTTCAATTTAGAATCGAAATCTATTGGAGTTTTAAGCACACATGCTAAAACTGCAAAATGGGATAATAGTAATGACAATCAGTTTAAAGAAATTGTTGAAAATGCTTTTGATTATGTTTCTATTGAAGATTTCAATAGTGATAAGTCTCATCTTATTCAAAACGTATTTCCAAAACCAAATACGGAAATGATAAATTTAATGAATAGTAATTATTTCAGTGAACAGGCTAAAAAGTATGATTTTTCAGATTTTAACCAACCATCAAGAAAAGCATATATTCTTACTGTAGATGAATTAATTTCAAAAGATATTGCTGGAAATAAAACAAAAAAACATTTAGATATAGCTATAGGAACAGGAAAAAGATCAATTAGAGTTAAAGAACTAAGTGGGCTAGATTATGAAATTGTAGGGGTAGAAATTAGTGAAGAAATGTGTAAAATTGCTAACTCTAGAGGTTTAAGAACCTATCATCAAGATTGGGCCAATGATGATAGCCATATAGGTGAAATGTTTGATTCAGCAACTTTTTTATACGCTTTTGGGCATATTGCTAATCAAAAAAATAGACTTAAATCTTTAAAAAAAATTAATTCGTACTTAAAGGGTAATTGTCCATTATATTTAGACCTATTTAGCTTAAATAACAAAAATGAATGGGGCCCTTATGCAACTAAGGCCTTTGAAGAAAATAATTTAGAAAAATTCGGATACGAAAGGGGAGATGTGTTTTATAGAAAAAGTGGATTTAATGAATTAGCATTTTTACATTATTTTGAATTAAGTGAAATAAAATCATTACTAAACGATTCAGGATTTGAAATTCAGTGGGTTAAACATATTGGTTATTCAAAAAACCCTGGGCAAATAGTGAAATCTGAAATCGAAGGTAATTTCTTAGTTAAAGCAATTAAAATAAAATCAATTTATTAAGCTGATAACTTACCTACAAGAAGTTTATAATTACTCTTCTTTAATTTTAATAATAAATATGAGATATATTTTTAATATTTAGTTTTTTATTTCTTCCTTTTCAATTTATTTTTAGTCAAGTGAAAAACACTATAAATCAAAATCCCAATAATAGTAGAATGTATTTATATTGGGGCTGGAATAGTGGACATTTTACCAAATTAAATATTCGGTTTAAAGGACCTGATTATGATTTTACACTTAAAAAGAGTATTGCAAAAGACAGACAAACAAAGTTTACTACAAAATATTTTAATCCAGCACATATAACTATTCCTCAATATAATTTCACAGTAGGTTATTATATAAGAGAAAATTAGGATTTTTCTTTTGGAATAGATCATATGAAATATGTTTTACAAAACAATCAAGAAGTTGAAATTTCAGGCATTATAGAAAATAGTAACACAATTTATGACGGTGTTTACAATAACAATAAAATATTAGTTTCCCCTAATTTTTTAAAATTTGAACATACTGATGGATATAAATTATGTGAATTTCGAATTAAGACACCCCACTAAAATTCTTGATATGGCTAAAATTAAAGTTAGTTTGAAAGAAGGTTTTGGAATAAATGTACTAGTGGTATTAAATAATGAAACTTATGATAAGTTTCACTTTTCTGGATAAGGTTTAGGTGCTATTCTTGGATTGAACATTTCATTTTTTGATGCTTTCTTTATTCAAAATGAAATTAAGGGTGGTTTTATAAATTTACCTAATGTAAGAACAACAAGCTCAAAGTTTGATAAAGCAAGTCATCACTTCTTTTTTGGACAATTTAATATAGTATTTGGAGGAATTATTAATTTGAATAAAAAAAATGATCAAAATGAGGTATTAAAAAGGTAGACTTTATTCAAAGCTCTGCATCTCAACAAGCTTTTTGTAGATACCATTTTTTTTAATTAAGATCTTGTGACTTCCTCTTTCAACAATTAATCCTTTTTGCAAAACAATAATTTCATCTGCATGTTGGATAGTTGAAAGTCTATGTGCTATTACAATAGAAGTCCTATTAGCCATAAGCTTATTTAAAGCATCTTGAACCAACTTTTCTGATTCAGTATCAAGTGCAGAAGTTGCTTCGTCTAATATTAAAATGGGTGGGTTTTTATAAACAGCTCTTGCAATACTTAATCTTTGTCTTTGTCCACCTGAAAGTTTATTACCACCATCACCAATATTAGTTTGATAATTATTGGCTAATTCTTCAATAAAATCATGAGCATTTGCAACCTTAGAAGCTTCAACTAATTTATCTTTATTAAACTCATTTCCAAAAACTATATTATTTTCTATTGTGTCGTTAAATAAAATAGATTCTTGGGATACTAACCCAATCATAGATCTTAAATTGGACAATTTAAAATCTTTAATATTCACTCCGTCAATTTCAATAGAACCATCTTCTAAATCATAAAACCTAGGAAATAAATTAGCAATAGTGCTTTTTCCGGACCCTGATTGACCTACAAGTGCTACGGTCTTTCCTTTAGATACTTTAAAAGAAATATTATTTAGAACTTTATCTGTTTTATATGAAAATGATATATTGTTAAAGCTAATAGAGTCAACAAGATCATTTTTAATGCTTTTACCATCCAATATGAAGTCTGTTTTTTTAGCTTCGAAAATAGTTTCTATTCTATCTAATGCAGAGTTTCCTTTTTGTGCATCATATATAGATTTTGATAAAGATTTTAGAGGGTCAATAAGTTGTGAAAAAAGAATAATATAGGTAATGAAATAAGAAGATTGCATTTTACCTTCAAATACTAAACTGCCACCATACCACAGTACACTTATTACTGCTATTACCCCTAAAAATTCACTAGTTGGAGAAGCTAAATCTGCTTTCCTGTATGCTTTAACTTTATTAGAAATAAAATTATTATTAATACTTTTAAATTTTTTGATAAATAGCTTTTCGTTTGAAAAAGCCTTTATTAATTTAAAACCATTTAATGATTCTTCTAAATGAGCTAATAAATTTCCGAAATATTCTTGTGCAGACTTTGTATTTTTCTTTAAACTCTTACTTACTGAACTAATTAAAAATCCTGATAATGGTAAGAAAATCACAATAAACAAAGATAACTCTAGACTCATTGCAAATAAAGAACCTAAAAACACTAAGATATTAATTGGTTCTTTGAAAACTCCTTTTATAGCTGATTGGATTGACCATTCAATTTCTTGTACATCATTACTTATTTTAGAAATTACCTCTCCTTTTTTTTCATCTGATAAATAAGCAACAGGTAGATGCATTAGTGTAGTGAAAATGTTGTTCCTAATATCGCCAACACTTTTATTAACCAGTAAAGAAACTAAAACAGAGGATAGGTAAATAAATAGATTCTTTAAAAGTACAGACATCCCAATTACCACACAAACAGTTAAAAGTGTATATACTTTACCTTCTAATACAATTAAGTTAGCAAGTTTATAATTTATTAAATCGATAAAATTTTCTGTAGAAAAAGTTAAAACTGGACTTGGCTTAGAAATTAAATCAATGTAATAAGCATCAGTCTTATTAAAAATCACATCAAGTAATGGAGCTAATAGTATAAAAGAAAATAATCCAAAGAATGAACTTAATAGGTTGAAAAAAATACTTCCTGAGATGTATTTTTTATAGCCTAAATTAAATTTTATAATGCGTATTAAACTTTTCATTTGTTTCTATTTCCAAACAAAGGTCTTATTTTTTGTTTATAAAAACGGCTTATTTTCCATGTAATTTCTCTTACAGGACCATATTTTTTATCGTCAATAATTGATTGCATTTTCCCATTATGGCTTCCTTGTTCAACAATCGGAGGATGACACCAGTAATTTTGAAGACCTATTGTGTCTATTAATTCATTATGGTACCAATCTATAATTTTATTGCATTTATACTTAATTCTGTATTGAGTAATTGAGTTAGCTAAATTTTTATTTATATAATAGGCACCTGCACATCTATTTTTCGAAGCTTCATATAAATATTGTCCATTAACTTGCTTTGATGGTGGAACAATCTGTAAAGTGCTATTTTCAAAGTTAATTAATGCTTTGTCTTGAGTTTTTTGTGGTAAGGCTTTTAACTCACTAATAGTTTGATTGAATACTTCTATGAAATTTTCTGACAAATACACGTCATCTTCAAAAATAAGAGCATCCTGAACACCATCCGTTAATATTTTTTCATATATAGATAAGTGTTTGTAGGTACAAGATTGTTGAGCAGTTGGCTTAAGACCTCCCATTTCATCACCAATAAAATACTCTTCTATAATTTCAGTAGATATTTCAGATTTATCACCTTTAAGCATAAACTCAAAAGGAAGATTAAATCTTCCTAATTCGTTCTTAATATGTTGTTCTCGAAGCTTATTCGAACTTACGTGAACAACGTATATTTTATCCACATTTATTGAAATGTCCATTCTATCTACAATAATACAAAATTAGATCACAAACTTCCATATTTGATTTTTTTTGAATTCTATAAAAAGTATGCTTTTTATAAAATTATTTTTGGACTTTAAAATTTATTTTAAATACTTAAATTATTGAAATTAATATAGAGAATAAGATTAAGGAACATTTTATCCTTAAAATAGGATCATTTCTACAAACATCGCATTTAAACCAAATTATGGATAAGTCGCTGAGAATCGTCCAAAATTTTTCTTTTATTACAATTGTGCATTATCTATAGATATTTCGAGCAAATTCTTTAAACGCATTAATAATAGGATTCTAATTGAGATTTTATCTTGATTTGAATTGATCATAATTAAATTACTTAGACATTAGTGATTTTGACAAGCCAACACAACTAAGAAAAATGACATAGTCTAACTGATATAAAGAACCAACCCATATTTGTCTTATAATTAATATTATGTTAACCAATATATTTTAAAGCTTCTAGTCTATTGTATAGAATTCTTTCATTTTAATATTTATTAAATGTACATCAGTATAATAGAATCTAAGTACTTCTAAAAAATCGTAGCCTAAATCTATCATTCTCATGGCTCCTTCCTGTGACAATCCTACGCCATGTCCAAAGCCCTTTCCTTTAAATGATAGATATTCACCGTTATCATATATAGAAAAATAGGTACTTTTTAATTTCCAATCCTTTCTAACATCGGTTAATGGGATTTGATAAACCCAATCAACTAAATACTTATGTCGAATATCTTGTTTAAAATTCAAAGCTGCATTTAATGATACTGTGTCGTAGATTGGATATTGGTAGTTATTTTTTAAATAAGAAAGCCATTTGCTTTTTAAAACAGTTTTCTCCCAATCATAGTTTGTTCCACCAAGTGAAAAAGGATCGTGAATACTTCTTAAATATGGTAATGCTTTAGACCAAACATCTTCTACATTATTGGTTTGACCACCACTATTTGAAAAATATGAAGCTACTATATAATCCATATTTTCATCAACTAGAATTAAGTTTTTAGTTTCTTTAACAGCGCTAATAATGTTGGAATCTTTATACATATATCCCTTGTAAACTTGACAGTTAACTAAATCTGTTAAATTGAAGCCTTCGTGGATAAACTTGTATTGATTTTTAAGAGCATATGTTCTGCTAATTATTGAATGTACTTTGTAAAAATCTTTGCTTTGTCCTTTTCCTACTTCAGATTCTAATACACCTATTATATAGTTTTCAAAATCTACTAAATTAACGAGTGATATAGAGTTCTTTTGCGGGAAAATTATTAAATCATCATTGTATGACCTATCTCTTCTAAGTGTTGGTACTAGCCCTTTTATTTTAAAAATTCCAGGACTACTCTTAATTCTAGATAACTTTAATGTATCAAAATTACCTATAATATTATTGTTAACAGTTAGTTCAATTTTTCCGTTTTTGAAATACACCTGAACTTGTGTACTTTTATTTATATTGTTTAATAATATCTTATTATTTGATTTTAGGCTATAAATGGATTCACTTACAGAAATAGATACTTTTTTTATATTGACATTTCTTAAAATACCGATTTTAAAGTTTATGGAAAAACCGTAAAAAGGAAAGATTACAATAATAATAATCAGTAGTTTAAAGTATTTCATTAAAAATTATTAGAAGACAAAACTAAAAGAATTAGTTATATTTTATTTAAAAATTGTTTATAGTTTTTAACATGCTTTGTGCAATATTTTTTGATACATCTTCACCTTTGCACTTAGAGATTAACTTTTTGTAATCATTTTTAATAGAATTTGAATGTGACATATTTATTATTTTTCTTAATTCTTCCTTTAGTTTTATATTATTTAAATCATTCTGAATCAACTCTTTAACCGACTCGTAATCAAGTATTAAATTAACTAATGAAATGAACTTTATTTTAACTAATAATTTAGCAATTATGTATGAAATCATATTAGCTTTATAGCAAACTACCTGAGGAACATTGAAAAATGCAGTTTCTAAGGTTGCAGTTCCTGAAGTTACTAATGCAAAACTTGATAGGTTTAATAAATTGTAAGTATCCTCAAACACAGTATTCACGTTATATTTATAGCTTATACTTTGATAAATGGCCTTATGAATATTCATTCCCGCAATAACAATATTATAATTTTCAGAATAACTAGAAACTGCACTAAGCATAATTGGAAGTTTCTTAATAATTTCTTGTTCTCTGCTACCAGGTATCAAAGCAATTATAGGTTTTTTTTGATCTAAATTATTTTGTTTATAAAAATCTAACTTTGTTATACTTTTATTTTTTTTAAAATTTATAATATGTTCTAATAATGGATGACCATGGTAAGTAGTTTCAATTCCATGCTTCATGAAAAAATCTTTTTCAAATGGGAGTATAACATATAAACTATCCACATATTTCTTTATTAGCTCTACCCTCTTTTCTTTCCAAGCCCAAACTTGAGGAGCAATATAATATAGTATTGGAAAAGAAGATTTATTAAAATATTTTGCAATTCTCATGTTAAAACCTGGGAAATCAATTAAAATAAGTGCATCTGGATTATACTTCTTAATATCTTCTTTACAAAAAGTAATATTTTTTAAAATTGTTCTTAGATTCCAAATAACCTCTGCAAAACCCATGTAATTATGGTCTTTATAGTGTCTTACTAACTTAACATCTTCTAAATTCATTAAGTCGCCACCCCAAGCTCTAAAAGTAGCTTTAGAATCAAATTTTTTAATTTCTTTTATTAGGTTTGATCCATATAAATCTCCTGAAGCTTCTCCTGCTATAATGTAATACTTCATAAATTAATAAATAAAAAATACTGAAATAGCCGCAAGAATTAACGTAATACTAACTAAACCAGTAGAGAAACGATCAATTTTATAAACAAAGAAAGATAAATAAAATGCAAGCATATTTGCTAATAAACAAAACATCACAGTACTTTGTCTAGTATCTTGATATATTAATTTAATATCATTAAGATGTATTAAATCATGGTTTTGTGTAAATAGTTGCCAAAAAGTAGAAAAAGACAGCTCCCCTCCTTTAGCGAGAAACCCAATAAAGAATCCCATTACAGGAAGAATTAATCCAGTAGCAAATCCAAATTTGAATTTATTAATTTTAAATTTCCATTCTTTCATTATAATTCCCAATTTTTTAGTTTATCTACTGAATCATGGCATGTCATATCAAATTGAGTAGGAACAATAGTCACATAATTATTTTCTAAATAATTAATATCGGTATCTAATGCTTGTTCCTTAGAACTAAAAGATCCTGTTAGCCAATAATAATCTTTTCCTAAGGGATCCTTTCTATGATCAAAGGTATCGTCCCAAAAGGCTCTTCCCTGCCTACAAACTTTAATTCCTTTAATTTGATTTTCTTTTACGTTTGGAATATTAACATTTAAGCAAGTACCTTTTTTAAATCCTTCTTTAATTACTTTTTTTGATATTGTTTTAACAATTTTTTCAGAATATTGAAAATCTGCATTTTCTGAATAGTCAGTTAATGAATAACCTACACTAGGAATTCCAGACAATGCTCCTTCTACAGCAGCAGACATGGTTCCAGAATATAAAATATTCGTACTTACATTTGAACCATGATTAATTCCTGATAATATTAAATCAGGTTTCTTATCTTTTAATAAGTATAATCCCATTTTTATACAATCCACTGGAGTTCCAGTACAACAATATGCTTCAACAGAACCAAAAAAATTAGTTTTATAACATCTTATTGGCTTATTTACAGATATTGCATGCCCCATACCAGATTGAGGACTGTCAGGTGCTATAATTAATATTTTCCCAAGGTTTTTTACAGCATTTATTAAAGCTTTAATACCTTTACTATTGTACCCATCATCATTAGTGATTAAAATTAAAAGTTCTGACATTAAGCTAAGTTAACTAATATTAAATTTTTGGCATTAATTTTGGATATGTTTGTAAAAAAAAAATCATGAATAGATTTAGTTTGTCAATTTTTTCAATAATTGTTTTATTATCATTATTTAGTGTAAAGGCACAGACTCCTATTAATATAATAAAATTGGAATCAAAAATTAATAAAATCATTATTCATAATAAAGGTGCTCATGTTGAAAGAATTGGATCAGCAAAAATTTCTATTGGTTCTAATCAATTAGTGATTACTAATCTTTCTCCCAGCCTTATAAATGAATCTATTCAATTCTTGATGAATTCAAAAGAGATCATAGTAAATTCAATTACAAAAAGAATGAATTACTTTGGTGTAAAAACTGACCAAGACAATGAAATTTCTACTCTTAAAGACTCTTTAAGTAATTTAAACGAAATCATCAGATTAAAAGAAATAAATAAAGCAGTTTTAATTCAAGAAATAGATCTTTTAGATCAAAATAAATCAGTTTTAAAAACTTCTAGAGAGTTTATTGTTGAAGACTTGGTGGACTTATCAGAATACTTTAAAAAAAGGATGTATGAAATACAAGCTGAAGTATCTTTAACAGAAAAAGAAATTAAGAAGTTAAAACTTAGAATAGTTCAAATTAATACTCAAATTAATTCAATAAATACTATTAATAAAAATCTACACAGTAATATTATTGTTCAACTAACTTGTATTAAAAGTGGAGAATATAATTACGAGTTGAGCTATAATTCAAACAATGCAGGTTGGGCACCTTCATATGATGTAAGATCTTCCGGAGTTAACAAACCAGTTGAGCTTACTTACAAAGCAAAAATATATCAAAACACCAATGAAATTTGGTCTAATGTTAAATTATCTCTTTCAACTGGTAAACTAAATAAATCAAATAATTATCCAGCTTTTAAAACTCAGTACATCAACTCTTTTAATGGCATATCAAAAACAAATCAAATAAAAAGGAACAAAAATTATAGTTCAAGAGCTCAAAAAGTAGAAATTCCTAAAATGATAGAAGATGTTTCAATTTCTTCTTCTGAATTCACAAATATTGATTTTAGCGGAACTCAAATAGCTTATAATATCTCTCTGCCCTACTCAATTCCATCCCAAAAAGAACCCATTTTTATTGATATTCAAAAATTAGAACTGGATGCTAATTATGATTACTATTGCTATCCAAAATTAGATAAAGACATATTTTTAATGTGTCATTTCGAATCGCTTGGTAATAAGAATTTACTTCCTGGCAATGCTAATGTCTATTTCAATGGCAAATCTGTTGGTAAAACCTATTTAGATCCTTACACTGTTAAAAAAACTCATAGTTTATCTTTATCAAGAGATATTTCTATTATTTGCGAAAGAATACTTGAAAAAAAGTTTAGTTCTGAAACAAAAATTGGTGACAACATAAAAATTGAAAGATCATATATTTTGAAATTGACAAACAATAAAGATTTACCTATTACATTAGTATTAGTTGATCAAATTCCTTTGTCAACCGACAAGTCTATCGCTGTACAACTTATAGAAAGCTCTCAAGCAGAGTTAAACAAAAATAATGGTAAATTAATATGGAATATAATTTTGAATCCTCATGAAATTATCGAAAAAAAATTTACTTTTTCTGTTAAACATCCAATGAACAATAATATTATGGGTTTATAAATTATTTATAGCCTATTTCTAATTTGCAAGCAGCCAATATTTCTTTAGCACCTTTCAAATCTTTTGATTCAGCATAACAACGCAAAACAGGTTCAGTTCCAGAGGGTCTTATCATAAGCCATTCGTCCTGGTTTAAAATAAATTTAAACCCGTCTGTTTTGTCAACTTTTTCTACAGAATATTTACCAAAAGATTTAAACTCATCATTTTTACATTTTTTCACTATTGAATCTTTTAATTTCTCATCAATATGCAAATCATCTCTCCAGTATTTAAATTCACCTACTAAAGTATAAACTTCTTCAATAAGTTCTTCTAAAGATTTTCCAGATTTAGCCATGTATTCAAATAAAACAAGTCCCATCCATATACCATCTCTTTCTGGGATATGTCCCTTAATAGCAATTCCTCCAGATTCTTCTCCACCTATCAAAACATCTTCTTTAATCATTTTTTGAGCTATATACTTGAAACCAACTTTTACCGTATCATGTGCTAATCCTAGAATCTCAGCTAACCTGGCTACTCTCGGAGAAGTAGAAGCAGCAACAACTACCTTTCCTTTTAATTTTTTGGATTTATTTAAATATAAAAGAATTAGTAATATAATATGGTGAGAATCAACAAACTCTCCTTTAGAATTGTAAAGACCAATTCTATCTGCATCCCCATCAGTTGCTAGACCAGCTGCAATATTTCCTTTTTCTTTTATTAAGTTAGAAAACTCATTTAAGTTTTTATCAATAGGTTCAGGGGCTTGTCCCATAAAAGAAGGATTCTCTTCACAATGAAGAAAAGTCATGTCGCCAAATAACTTTTTCATCACATTTTGACCTGCTCCGTACATTGCATCATACGCAAAATTTAATCCTGAATTTCGAATAGCTTCTAAATCAAAAGATGCTTCTACTGTATTAATATACATCTTTTCTAAATCAACAATCTTAATATTTCCTTTTTTTACCTGAGTATTAATATCAATTTGGTTTAGATAAATTTTATCCTCTGAAGGGATTAAACTTTCTACTTCACTTACTTTTTCTGAAGATAATGGACCTCCAAAATGTCCTTTTAATTTGTATCCATTATAATCTGGAGGATTATGACTAGCGGTAATTACCACACCCAAAGAGGCTTTTAACTCTCTTACTCCTAGTGAAATCATAGGAGTAGATATAAAATTATTTGCTAAATAAACTTTAATTCCTTTGGACAAAAAAACCTTAACAGCTGTTTCCATAAATAACTTACCTCCAAATCTGCAATCATGTCCAATGACTATAGAGGGATTTTTAAAATTTTCCAAAGTCCATTTAGCTGTTGCGTAAGCAACTCTAGAAACATTACCAACAGTAAAATCTTTAGCTATTATTGCTCTCCAACCATCCGTACCAAATTTTATATCTGACATTAATATATTTTTTAACAAAAGTAAAAAAACAAATCACTTTAATTGTCAATTTTAATGATCACTATTTTTTTTATAAAAAATATTCTCTTATTATTAAAGACTTATATATTTGTTTAAAATTAATCTATGAAGATTATTATTGCTGGGGCTGGAGATGTTGGGTCTCATCTTGCCAAATTATTATCTTCTGAATTTCACGATATTTATTTAATTGATAAAAATGAGGAAAGATTGAACTCTATTTCTTCTCAGTTCGATGTTTTTACTATTCCTGGAGATGCTAAATCTGTAGAAATAATGGAACAGAAATTAATTAGTTCTTGTGATTTACTAATTGCTGTAACATCAAGTGAAGAGACTAATATGCTTATATGTATATTAGGTAAGAAATTAGGCGCTAAACATACTATAGCTAGAATTAATGATGACAATATCATTAAAGAAAATAGAGAACATTTTTATAATGATTTAGGAATAAATACATTAATATCACCTACTCATTTAGCATCTTTAGAAATAAAAAGATTAATTCATCAATCTGCTTTTACTGATGATATAGAATTTGAACAAGGAAAACTTACTGTTTTTGGTATATCTCTTTCAAGTAATTCAATTTTAATTAATAAAACTGTTCGAGAAAGTGCAGATTTAAACCCTAACTTAACTTTTAAACCACTTGCACTTCATAGAGATAATTTAACCTTGTTAGTGAGTGGAGAAACTATACTCAAAGAAAATGATATTGTATATTTTATCTCTCTTAAAGAATCCATAGAAAATATTATTAAAATTTGTGGAAAACATAAATTTAAGGTAAAAGATGTAATGATAATTGGAGGTAGTAGAATTGGATTAAATACTGCTGAACTGCTTGAAAAAGATTTTAGAATAACTCTTGTTGAAAAAGATAAAAAAAAGTGCGAAGAAATGGCTAGCACATTGAAAAGTTCTTTAGTTGTCAATATTAACGGACACGATGTGAAAATGCTTGAAGAAGAGGGTTTAACAGAAACTGATGCTTTAGTTTCTGTAACCGCAGACTCCGAAATGAACATAATGACATCTTTAGTTGGTAAAAGCCATGGAATTAAAAAGACAATAGCTAGAATTGAAAATTTTGATTACATAAATTTATCTCAATCTATTGGAGTTGATACTCTCATAAATAAGAAAATAATTGCTGCTGATAATATTTTTAAATTTGTTAGGAAAGGAAATGTTTCTTCAGTAGCTAATCTTCATGGAACAGATGCTGAAATAATTGAGTTTATAGTTAAAAGAGGTTCTAAAATCACCAAAAAACCATTAAATCAATTAAATTTCCCAAATCTATCAAAAATTGCAGGTGTTATTAGAGATGGTAATCCAATAATTCCATTTGGAGATTTTCAGCTCCAAGAAAATGACCAGACCATCGTTTTTTCATTAACAGAATCAATTAAAAAAATTGAAGAATTCTTCCAATAAAACTAAGGGTTTATTCAATACTTCTGTAATTTTTCATGTTATAGGAACCTTAACATTACTCAATGGAGTTTTAATGTTAGCCTGTATTCCTTTTTCTTTAATCTATGATCTTGATCAAAATTTACATTTGGACTTTATAACTTGTAGTTCTTTAACTATTTCTGCAGGGTTTTTAATGAAAATATTAACTCAAAAACATAAAAACTCAGAAATTAAAAAGAGAGATGGTTATTTGATCGTCGTTGGTGGTTGGATTTTTATGACTTTATTTGGTAGCTTACCATACTTAGTTTCTGGATGTATTCCAAATATAACAAATGCATTTTTTGAAACTATGTCTGGCTTTACAACTACAGGCTCCACCATACTAAACGATATTGAATCATTGCCAAAAAGTATTTTATTTTGGAGAAGTATGACGCAATGGATTGGAGGAATGGGAATTATTGTTTTAACAATAGCCATTTTACCTTTACTTGGAATTGGAGGGATGGAGTTATTTATTGCAGAATCACCTGGACCAACTAAAGATAAAATTCATCCTAGAATAAAAGAAACTGCCAAAAGATTATGGATTATATATTTAGGTTTAACTATAGTAGAAACAATTGTACTAATGTTTCTAGGAATGAATTTCTTCGATGCTATAAATCATTCTTTAACAACAACTTCAACAGGTGGTTTTTCAACAAAACAAGATTCAATAGCTGCTTTTCAAAATCCATGGATTGAATCAGTTATAGTTATTTTTATGCTAATAGCAGGAACAAATTTTACACTTATATATTTTGGTATAAAAATGAAGTTTAGTAAAATTTTAAAAAACGATGAATTTAAATGGTACATAAGCTCTATTTTTTTGATTGTATTAGTGTTAACTTTTTATCATTATTTATCAAGCGATATAAGTTTAATAAAATCTTTTAGAGAAATTAGTTTTCAAGTAGTTTCTATTGTTACTACAACTGGATATGCTACTGCTGATTATACAATTTGGGGTTCTTTTATGACCTTAATTTTCTTTTTGTTTTTATTTTCAGGAGCATCTGCAGGAAGTACAAGCGGTGGTATTAAAATAGTTCGTATCATTTTATTAATAAAAAATAGTTTATTAGAATTTAAGCGAAGGCTTCATCCAAAAGGGGTTATACCTGTAATATTAAATGGATCTTCAATTTCAAATCAGATAACTTATAACCTACTTGCTTTCATATTTTTATATTTATTTATTTTCACAATAGGCTCTATTTTGCTAGCTGCATTAGGTTTAGATATCTTAACTTCAATTAGTGCAGTTGCTTCAGCTATTGGAAATGTTGGACCAGGAATTGCAAATGTTGGTCCCTCCTATTCTTATTTACATATTCCAACTTTTGGAAAATGGATTTTATCTTTATTAATGTTGATGGGAAGATTAGAAATATTTACTTTTTGTTTAATATTTACACCTTATTTTTGGAAAAGAATTTAATATGGAATTAAAATTAAAATATACTACCCCAATTGAATGGGCACATCAAGCAGTAAATGATATTGACTCTTTTCTTCAAGATCATGCAGATGCTGAAAGAAAAGTTGCAAATATGTGCTTGTCTTTAATTGCTAAATATCCAAATAGAATCGAAATTATTGACGAATTAATTCAAATATCTGTTGAAGAACTTTTACATTTTAAGCAGGTTTATGAATTAATTAGATATAGAGGACATCAATTAAATGGAGTTTTTCAAAAAGATCCATATATTAAAGGTGTTATGTCTATTGTTAGGTCTGGTTCTGATGAATTGTTTATGGACAGACTTATAATTGCCTCAATTGCAGAATTAAGAGGCTCTGAGAGATTTAAATTAATTGGAGAAGTAGTAGATGATCCTAAAATTTCTAAATTTTATACCAATCTACATGTTCAAGAGTTAGAGCATATTAATTCTTTTATAAAAATGGCTAAATGTTATTTTGATAATGAAGTTGTTGATAAAAGAACTGAAGAGATTCTAATCAAAGAGGCTGAAGTATCTGCCAACCTGCCATGGCGATCTGCTATTCACTAATTAAATTTTATTATTTACTTTTTTTTAATAGATTTAACTAATGGATTTATCTTTTAAAAATATTAGTAGAATTAATAATTTAAAACCAAAAAAAGGTAGGTTGCTATTAGCAGAGCCTTTTATGGAAGATAACCACTTTTCTAGATCTGTTATTTACATGTGTGAGCACAATAAAGATGGATCTTACGGGTTTATTTTAAATCATAAGTTGAAATTAAAGCTTAGCGAGATTATTCCAGATTTTGAAATTGCTGATATCGACGTTTATTACGGAGGACCTGTATACCCGTCAAATCTTTTTTTTATTCATCAATTTGGAGATATTATTGAAAATTCAATAAAAATAAGTGACAATGTTTGGACCTCTGGTGATTTTAATCAAATAATTGAATTTTTAAATATGGGAATTCTAGATATTAATAAAATTAAGTTCTTTTTAGGGTATTCAGGCTGGACAAGCGATCAGCTTACAAATGAATTTGATTCAAATTCATGGATAGCCGTAGAGGAATCAAAGAATAATGTTTTTTCTGAAAATACTGATTTGTGGAAAGATATTTTAATTAAAAGTGGTGGAAAATTAAAAGCTATTGCAAATTTCCCATTAAACCCTATTGATAATTAATTTTTTATTTAAATTTTCAATTATTTTTTTTGAAATCAAGTTGTAGTATCTTTTACTTTCATATCCTCCCACCCAAATAATACCATTAATAACATTTGATAAAAATATTTCTTTTGCTTTACTTAAATCTTCTTTTTCAATATTAGATTCAATAATATTTATTCCCAACTCTTTTATAATTTTAATAATCTCTAACCTCATAACACCATTAATACATCCGCTTTCAACTGGAGGAGTTATTATATTATCTTCAATCTGTAAAAAAATATTTGAATTTGTAGATTCTATAATTTGATTCTTTTCATTTAGTATTAAATGATCATCTAAATTATTCTCTTTTGATGAAATAGATGCAAGCACATATAATAATGAACTTGAGGATTTAAATTTAGAAAGTTTATTGATGGGTTTAATATATTCTTTGTAAATATCAACTAGGAAGCCTTTTTTATTTAAAACATATTTATTGTCTTCTAAAGAGTTAGCTTCAATCAAAAAACTTATTTGGTTAGTTTCAGGTTTATAAGTACCCAAACCACTTCTAAAAACATATACTTTGACTTTTCCACCAAGTTTAATGTTTTTATAGATCAAAAGTTCTTCAATATATTGATATAATGATTTTAAATTAAAAGAATAATTAAATGATATTTTTAATATTTTTAATCCATTTAGCATTCTATTAAAATGAGTTTCTAAAAGAGTACATTCTCCATTAAAGACTCTAATAGATTCAAATAATCCATCCCCAAAATTAAAACCTCTTTTTATTTGATTAAAACCAATTGAGTTACCATCTGTTATTTCCCCATTATAATTAACTGGATCTTCCATTATAATTAAAAATTTTGAAAATAGTAAACTACCTTTTCAAAGAATATTAATAGATTTTTATAATCATATGCAAGTATAAAAAATATTCCAAAAACTGAACCACTTATATGAGCATCATGTGCAATATTAGAATATTGTTTTTTACTTAAATAATGTTCTGCAACTAAGTATAAAACTCCAAAAATAAAACCAGGCAAAAATACTCCAGGAATCAATAGTAAACCAAGTTCTCTAAGAGGAAAAATTATTATGTAAGCAAAAACAACAGATGAAACTGCTCCTGAAGCACCCAAACTTCTATAGTTTGGATTATTATTATGTTTAAAAATTGATGGAAGTGTAGAGAAAATTATTCCTAATAAATAAAATGATAGAAAGTAAACCCATCCTATTTCAGAGGAACTTATAAAATATGATTCTAAAGATGGTCCAAATATGTAAAGCACGTACATATTGAAAAATAGATGTAAAAAGTCTGCATGAATAAAACCATGAGTTAAAATTATCCACCATTTCTTTTTATTCGAATATTCAAATGGAGAGAATAACAACTCGTTTTTTAATTTTTCATTCTTGAAAGAAGCATAAGAAATTAAACTTGTTACAATTATAATTATGAAAGTACAGCTTGCAAACATGAAAAACTTAAATTTTAGTTGCTCTTAACATTTCTCTTTTTCCTGGTGGGCCATTAAGTCTTTCTACCTTAAATCCTGCACTTTCAAGGTCTCTTCTAACTTGTCCTTTAGCACAATAAGTTACTAAAGTACCATTTATCGAAGTTAAATTAAATAATTTAGTAAAAACTTCTAAATTCCATAACTCTGGTTGTTTTCTTGGGGCAAATGCATCAAAATAGATAAGGTCATAAAAACTATTAGTTTTAAAATCTTTCAGTTTTAAATTATATTTAGAAATATTAAAATTATTTAAAATTATATTTTCTTTTTCCCAGTTAGACTCATGAATTTTATTAAATAAATTTAAGTGTTGATTAGAAAGTTTAAAATTTAAACTCTTTAAGCTTGTTGAGTTCAAAGGAAAAGGTTCAATTGCGGAGTATTTAACAGCTATCTTTTCATTTTTTAAATGCTCTATCAATGTTAGTATACAGTTAAGACCTGTACCAAAACCTATTTCTAAAATATTTAATTTTTTAAGATTTTCATTGTGTTTTACATGATAATTTAACCCCATTTCTATAAAAACATGTAAAGATTCTTGTAGTGCTCCATGAATTGAATGGTAATGTTCATCTAATTCTTCATTATAAATTGTTGAAGAACCATCATTTGTCGCTTTTATAGAAAGATTACTCAATTATTAATTTTTAATTTGGAAAGTATAACCATCATATGCTGCAATAGTATTTTTGAATATCTTAACAGCCTGCTGCTTAAAAAGATCAACATTATCGTATCTAGCAGAAAAATGACCGATAATTAAACTTCCTACATTAGCCAATAGAGCAATTTTTGCAGCTTGACTGGGTGTAGAATGTTTAGTTTTAGTGGCTTTAGATTTTAATTCTTCTAAGAATGTTGATTCATGGTAAAGAAGGTCGACATTTTTAATGTGTTGAATTATTTTTTCGTCATATTTTGTGTCTGCACAATAAGCATATGATCTAGACTTTTTACCTAAAGTTGTAACATCTTTATATTTAACCGTTACACCTTTTAAAACGCAATCTTCACTATTTTTTAATTTCTGAATATCTTCTATCCCTAATCCTAGTTTTTTAATTTCGTCTTTAATTATTTTTCTTTTGGATGTTTTTTCTTTAAAAAGAAAACCACAGCATTCAACAGTGTGATTTACAGGAAATGAAAATACTTCTAATACATTGTCTTCAAATAATTTAGTAGATTTTTTAAAATCTAGAGATATAAAATTAAGATTGAAATTATATTTTTTTCCTGAAATTTCATTGTGAGCTTCAATTAAACTCTCTAGATCTTTAGGAGCATAAATATTTAATGTATTGGTTCTTCCTAATAAACTTAAGGTTGATAAATAACCAAATATCCCCAAAAAGTGATCTCCATGAAGGTGAGAAATAAAAACATGATCGATTTTAGAAAATTTACATTTAAATTTCCTTAGTTGAATCTGAGTTCCTTCGCCACAATCTATTAAAAAATGTCTGTCTTGTATATTAAGATATTGTGAAGTGGGTTTTTTATCTAAGGTAGGAATTGCACCACCACAACCAAGTATGGTTAGCTCAAACTTCATTTAAGAATAATATCTAATGGTTTACTATTAATCTTTTTGTAGATCTAGTTTTACCATTACTAATTGAGTATAGGTATATTCCATTTGATAAGTCAGATGTATTAACCAAGATACTATTCAATCCTGTTTTAGAAGAAACATTTTTATTTAAAATCAGTTTACCTAATAAATTAGTAATTTCAAATGAAACATTTTCAGATTTAATTGTTTCATACTGAATATTTGTACTTTGATTTGATGGATTAGGAAATGCCTTTTTTAATCTAAGAGAATTATTAGTTAATTCATAATTATCTATACCTACATGGCCAATTTGTATTACATAGTTGCTAAAAACAGCTGTATCACATATGACAATACCAAAAAGTGATACACAACCTAAAATTTTTAGATTGATTGGATACGTTCCATTCGTAGTAGGAATACCAGAAATGGTTGCACAACCTTGATCTCCCCCATCCCAGGTGCAGTTTGAAGTATTACAAGAAAAAGATATTCCAGGTGGAATTCCATCTACAGAAACTAAAGAAACAGAATCTAAAGTATAACCAGTGTAAAGAGGATCTAGGGCTCCAGCGTCGGAAGGAAGTTTAAAATTCACTATTTGTTCATAATAAGTTCCTGAATTTCCACTTATAAAATTTTGTGCAGTATCGGGCCATATGCCCCATGTTGAGTCAGAATATTGAGCATCTGGTACACATTGAGAATGAACTAAACTGTATATTGGTAACAATAAAGTGAAAATAATA